>OBLI01000472.1_pt1 | contig 42501 bp, 67 predicted proteins | sample 1519701 | NCBI WGS metagenome assembly OBLI01 (sample SAMEA3663005, study PRJEB22513) | pig gut metagenome | biome: pig gut; feature: pig-associated habitat; material: faeces | place: France | collected 2012
GTTAAACGACATGAAATCATACATGCTTTCCTTTGTGAATCCGGATTGCATTGTGAATCATTTTGGGCAACTAATGAGGAGATGGTGGATTGGTTAGCAATTCAATTTCCAAAGATTTTGAAAGCATTTGAAGAAGCAAATTGCATATAGCAGAAAGGAAAATAAATGGCTTTTTATTCTTACCCATTTGAATCTAAAAATACAGGAACACCAACAGACCCTATATATGATAGGGCAATAACCGCAGAGGATGAAAGACATTTCAATAAATTAAGATACAAGAATGGAATTTTTATAGAATCTACTTCTAATAGTGATTTTCAGGTGGTTCCGGGAAATGGAATGTCCGTTGTTGTTAAACCAGGAGGGTGTCACATTGAAGGTGCTTTAGGGTATAATGATAATGATATTACATTGAATTTAGACCCTTCTAATTCTTCATTGCCTAGAATTGATAGAGTTGTTTTACGTTTCAACAATTCTGTTGATGTTAGAAGTATTATGGCATATGTTAAGACAGGAACAACGTCTCAGAACCCACAGCCTCCGGAGTTGACCCAACAGGATAATCTATATGAGTTAGGACTTGCCGACATTACAATTCCAAAAGGTGCCACATATATCTCAGCAACTAATATTAGGGATACTAGAATGATCGATAATCTTTGTCCACAAGTTATTCCTGCTATCCCATATGTTACGCAGTTAGGGGAATTGTACGATAGTTATCAACAGTTGATTGAGTCTGCATTAAATGGAACAACAGCAGGGACATTGCAAAATAATATTAATGCACTTTCTACTCGAATTGATACAATTGAACCAGCTATTTCAAATTCTGAGATAGAGCAAATGTTTTAGAAAGGTATGTTGCCATGTATAGAGGAACAACACCAACAATGGTATTGACCATTGAAGGAATTTCAGAAGTTGACATAAGTAAATTATATCTTTCCTTAAGACAATTTGGAAATACTATTGAGAAAACTTTGGAAGATGTGGAGTTGAAAGGGAATGTATTATATTGCACATTAACTCAGGAGGAAACATTATCCCTATTTGAAGGAAAGGTAGAATTACAGGTTAGAATAAAATCTAAATCTAATGTCGCTTATGCAACAAATAAAATTCAAGTTGATGTGCAAGACATTCTAAAAGAAGGTGTTATTTGATGGTTGAACTGAAATTGAATAACATCGAAATTCAAAATTCACTTTCTTTAGAAAATAATAATCCAAATGTAAATTCTCTTTCAATGACACCGGATTCTGAATTATATGTGGATAACAAAGGCACAGATAATTATGAGGAACTGAAAAATCTACCTAAATTAAATGGGGAGGTTTTCATAGGGGATAAAAACGAAATAGACCCTACAGTGCCCCTTTGGGCGAAATCAAATGTAAAACCTTCCTATAAACCTGAGGAAGTTGGGATAGAATCAATTTCTTTAGAAGAAATAGACAAGTTATTTAATTCATTATAGAAAAGGAGAAATATCAAATGGCTGTACAGTATTTAGACAAAGCGGGAGTCACTTATCTTGTTGGAAAGATTAAAACACTACTTGCAGGAAAAGTGAACACAGAAAATGGAAAAGGGTTGTCCACAAATGATTATACAACCACAGAAAAAAATAAGTTGGCAGGAATTGCCGCAAACGCTAATAATTACAAATTGCCAACAGCAAGTGCAGAAGTGCTTGGAGGTGTTAAGGTTGGAAAAGGACTTGCTATTAGTTCCGGTGTGCTCAGTGCAACAGGAGGGGGAACAGCGGATGCGGTTGCATGGGAAAATGTAACTGGGAGACCAACTAAGGTTAGTCAGTTCACTAATGATGTTGAATTCCAGACAGCGGCACAGGTTGAAACGATTGCACAAAACAAAATCAAATCGGTGGTAGGTTCGGCTCCGGAAGCGTTGGATACACTGAAAGAACTTGCAGACGCTCTTGGTAATGACGCAAACTTTGCCGGAACAATTACAACACAGCTTGCAGGAAAGGTAAATTCCTCTGATTTAACATCTATCACTACAACGGAAATTGATACAATGTTTGCAAGCTAATTTAGAAAGGATATACAAATGTCTTATTTAGATAAAAAAGGTTGTGAGTTTTTAGTAAAAAAGACAAAAGATTATTTTACCACGAATAAACCACAATTGAGAACATATGTAGGCACACTCCCAGCAGATATACAAGTAGGAACAGACAAAAAACCAAAAATTTTAGAATTCGCTCCGGGCGTACCGGATAATTTATGTACAGGTCTTGCTGAAAATTATTTCAGTGTAGATAACTACGGGTTTATTTGTTTAGATAATGCACCTAAAGGGGAAACTAACACAGCGGTTCTAATTACTTTTCACATTTATACCTTTAACAACTGGACAGCAGGAAAAAAAATGTATGTACATTTTAGACGAACCCCCTACAAAGATTCAGGAGCATCCCAAAGAATTCCTAATATAAAATATATATATCTTATACCCAATGCAGCTCCCTATCTTACATTCTCTGGACATTTTTATTATGATCTTAAAGAAGGTGAGGGTATTTCTCTTGATGTTTACTCATCGGATGGAAAAGGTATTATTAGCAGAGGTGATGGATGTGATACACATTTAGCACTAACGACTGTAATTTAATAGGAGGTTTTTATAAAAATGAATAAAACATGGATTAAAGCGGCAGGAGTAAGAGCGGTAAAAACAATGGCACAAACAGCAGTGGCAACGATTGGAACATCCACAATGATCACGGAGGTTGATTGGAAGGTTGTACTTTCGGCAACTGTATTGTCCGGAGTTCTTTCCATTCTCACATCAGTTAAGGGATTGCCGGAATGCAAATTAGAGTATGCTCTGGATAATGCAGATAATGAAGCAGAGTATTTTGATGCTTTAGATGTTAATGAAGTAAAAGAAAGTGAGGTTCCGGATAATGAGTAAGAAGGTAGCACTTTTTGTTGGGCATGGAAAGTCCACAGATGGTTCTTGGGATAGTGGTTGTTCCTATAAATATAAAGGTAAAACATACACAGAAGCAAAATTGATGGAGCCAATTGCGAAATGGGCTATTTATTATTTGAAGAAGTCAGGAGTTCATGTTGTGACGGATTATCCAAAAAATAACATCAACATGATTAAGCAGGTTGCCAAATCAAACGCCTCTGGAGTAGCACTGCATGTGGCTCTCCATTGTGATTACTCTAAGGCTCCCTCTGGTACAATTCCGCTATATACATCCGCAAAAGGTAAGAAAGCGGCAAAGTTTATGAATCAGTACGTTGTTAAGAATGTAGGTATTAGGACAAGAGGTGTTGGTGAAAGAAATGATTTGTATGAATTGAATGCAACAAACGCACCTGCCGTGATTTTCGAATGTGGAAGCATCAAGTCCGACTTGTCCAAAATGCGTAAAAAATATAAACAGTATGGAAAAGGTATTGCACAGGGAATTTGCAAGTATTTAGGCGTTAAATTTAAAACGAAATAGAGGAAGAAAATGAAGTTTGAAGATTTGAGTTTGAAAGAATTAAAGGAATATAAAGAAGTTGCAATTAATTATGGCACGGTGAGAGATGTCGCACAGGTTTTAGATCGTATCAAAGAACTTGAAAGCAAATAGGCAGGTAAAATAAATGCTAAAGAAATTATTAGAATTGATAAAAGACGCATTGAGAAGGATGACAAAATATACAGATCTAACAGAATTATCGGATGTTGATGAAATTCTAATATCAGATGAAATGTCGGATGCCATAAATAAATGGAAATTAATGTACAAAGATAAGGCTCCTTGGGTTAATGATGATGTAACATCTATGGGCATCCCTAAATCTATTTGTCAAATGCTTCAAATGATGGTTCTCAGTGAATTGGAGGTAGAAGTTCAAGGTAATGAGTCAAAGGATTCTTTAGCATCCTACATGCAAAATATTATTGATGAACAACTTTTTTCCGAGCTTAATATTAATCTAGAAAAAGCTATGGCATTAGGGGGTATGGTTATCAAGCCATACCTCTCTAATGATTCAATTTATTTTGATTTTGTATTGCAGGGAGATTTTTATCCTATAGCTTTTGATGATGATGGAAGAATCACGGATATTGCTTTTGTCGACCAATTTATTTCCGGCTCTGAATTGTATACAAAGGTTGAAAGACATACATTTTCTAATAATACAATTTTCGTCCAAAATAAAGCATTCAAAGCAAAGGTGTCTAATTTAGATGATATGGAGGAACAGGAGCTTGGCAATGAAATACCTCTAACATCTGTTCCTCGGTGGGAAGATATTGAACCAGAGACCACCATCGAATCTGTTGAAAAACCAATGTATGGATATTATAAGGTTCCTGCTTCCAATAATGTCGACATGGATTCTCCGTTAGGAGTTTCCGTTTTCAATGCGGCTACGAATTTAATTAAATTAGCCGACATTCAGTTTTCTAGATTAGATTGGGAATACGAAGCAGGGCAGATTGCAATTGATGTAGATTCAACAGCGTTATGCACCCAGGACACATATTTCAAACAGCGATTGGATAGTGGAAGAGATAGAATTTACAGAAAATTGGATTTAGGAAGCGAAGAAACATATCACGCTTTCACTCCGTCATTAAGAGACTCATCTTATATTCAGGGTTTGAATACATATCTGCATAAGATTGAGGATGCGTGTGGTTTGGCTAGAGGAACATTGGGTGATGTGCAAAGCGATGCTCGCACAGCAACAGAAATAAAAATTCTGCGTCAAAATACCTATACAACAATATTGAAAAATCAAGAATCTCTAGAAAAGGCCTTGAGGGATGCTGTTGATGGGGCTAAACTATTTGTTCAGTTGTACAACCTCCACCCGATGGAAGATTTTGAGCTTGTTATCAATTGGAGTGACTCCATCTTAACTGATACCGACACTGAATTAGCACAAAAAAGATTGTTGGTGCAAGATGGAATTTTATCCAAAGCAGAGTTGAGGTCTTGGTATACTGGGGAAGATTTAAAAACAGCAGAAGCAAATATTAGAAAAATGCAGGAAGAAGCTATCCAATTAAGTCAGTACATAATGTTCAACACATCTAATAATGAAGATGGTAAACAAAATGAAGGAAATAATGAGGATGAATAATGTCTAAATTAACTCCGGAACAAATAGAAAAAATTTCCATTATAATTTCAAACAGATTTGAACAAATAAATATAAAATATATTGAGTTGATGGCAAAGCATATTTCTGAAATTGGAAAATTAACAGCTACAGATATACACCGACTAGATCAAATGGTGAAAATGCAAGCCAATATAAATGAAATAAATAATTTGCTAGCTAAAGAAACAAATAAATCAATAGTCGAATTGCAACTTATTTTTAAAAAAAGTGGGGTTCTCGAGTATAAAGATTTAAAAAAATATTATGACGCTAGAAATATTTTACAAGTACCTTTTGAAAAAAATAATGTTATAAACGATTACATGAAATCATTAGCACTTGCAACTTCTTCCACATTTAGAAATATTTCCCACACAACAGCAATTTCTAAGGATTATCAAAATGCAATAGATAATATTATTCAAGAGGTGTCAATGGGTATGGTTGATTATGAGTCTGTGGCAAGAAGAATAATCAAAGACACCGTATTCAAAGGCATTAGAATTATATATCCCACAGGAAATAGCAGGAGATTAGATAGTGCTGTAAGGATGAACCTTTTAGAAGGTATTAGAAGACTAAATGAAGGTATACGATATGAGGCGGGTAAGCAGTTTGGTGCGGATGGAGTTCAAATCGATGCCCACGGACTATGTGCTAAGGATCATCTACCTTATCAAGGCAGACAGTATTCATTGAAGGACTTTAAAAAACTCCAATCGGAATTAAAAAGACCGATAGGAACAATGAATTGCCAACACAATATTTCTTATATCATTTTAGGAATTTCACCGAATCCGTATTCTAAAGAAGAAATCCAACAGATGGAAGATTATTCCAATGAGGTAATAGAAATCAACGGAAAAGAAAGAACAAGATACGAATGCACGCAAGCAATGAGAAATTTGGAAACGAGAATGAGATATGAGAAAGAAAAAATAATAGGATTAGAAGCGGCAGGATTAGATTGCAGTGCGGAAAAGGAAAAGCTAAAAATAATGAAACAAAGCTATAAAAATATAGCTAAAAAATCCGGACTTAAAACAAGGTTCGATAAAGCATATGTACCGGATTATAAATAGTTTTCCACAATTAAATAAAAGTTTTCAACAAAGTTATCCACAGCCTGTTGATAACTTTTATTTAATTTTAAGTTTTTCAACATAGTTTTACACAAAAATACTTGTATAATGTGGAAAACTAATATATAATAAATATACAAAATGATTTCCAAAGCGTAGAAAATACGCTATATAAGATATTTTAGGAGGTTTTTAATGAAAAATATCTATGAAATTTTGAAAGCGTTTGAACTTGAGATTCCGGAAGATAAGAAAGAATCTTTTGAAAAAGAGTTAAATTCTAACTACAAGACAATCAAAGAAGTTGATGGAATTAAAGAAAAATTGTCTTCCGCTGAATCCGCAAAAACCAAACTTCAAGAGGATTTGAAAAACCGAGATGAAGATCTAGCAAATGTTAAAAAGGAGCTGGAGGAGGCTGGAGAGGATGCTAAGAAATTAGAAGATCTCACCGAGAAGCTCAAAACACTACAAAACGATTATTCCGAACAGCAGAAAAAGTATACAAAGCAGTTAGATGACCAGAAATACGAATTCGCTATTAAGGAATTGGCATCCGGACTTAAATTCAGTTCTAATAGTGCTAAAAAATCTTTCCTAAGAGACTTGATGGAAAACAAGTTGTCTATGAAAGATGAAGAGGTGCTAGGCTTTAAAGATTTCGTGGATAAATATAAGGAGCAAGATGCTGGGGCTTTTGTTGTCGAAGACGAAGACCCTAACAAGAACCAAAAATCTAAACCTAAATTTGCAGACAAAGCAAGAAAAATTGACAAACCCGAACCTGAAAATGACGAACCTAAAAGTCGTCCGTTGGTTTGGTAGAAAGGAATTAATTTATGCCAAGACTTGAATCACTCTCCGTACTTCTTGAAGATGAAGGAAAGATGCTTCTTTCCGAAACATATGATGGGGTCATCGAAAATGTTCAGAAGGGAACACTTTCTAGCACACTGAAAAATACAGATTTGTCCGGAAATCCTGAATCTGGCACTGTAGAAGCAAAAAGATTCCAGAATGCAGAACCTAAAGACTATGGTTCCGCAAGAACCGCCGGAAAGGGTGCGGATGTTTCTGGAAAATCTGTCACCATTCCTATTGACCATGATAAAGAATTTGTAGAAGAGCTCGAACAGAAAGATGCGTCTTTGCTTGGTGTTGAAGGACTTGTTTCAAGAAGAGCATCTAATCATACCGTAAGAATGCAAGCACACTTGGACAGAGCTTTCTTCAGAGAAGCTGTTGCCTCTGGGACCGCATTTACACCTGCGGCAGGTATCACATCTATGGCTGATAAATATGAGGCCGCAATTGTTACACTGGAAACACTGGAAAATGAATATATTGATGGCATTGATAGAAATCAAATGGTAGGTGTTTTCAGCGCAGAAGCGTATTCCGAAATTAGAAAATATCTGGATACAACTGTTGGAAATTCCAATGTAGATACAGCCGCTGAGTCGTTTATGTCTTTTCATGGTGTACAGACAGAATCTTGCACAAGACTGCCTAAGGGTGTGGAGTTCATTTTGATGATGAAGGGTTCTATTGCACAGCCGGTTATGAGCAAGCCTTATAGTGCAGAGAAAATTCCACTGTCCGAAGCTTACGCAATGGAGCTGTTCTTCTACTATGGAACAAAAGCAGTAACTCCGGAAACAATTTTGTATTGCGCACCAAATACGACACTCACCATTAATTCTACAGCAAGCACCTCCGCAACTGGAAAGACAAAAATCACAATCACCGAACATAAGGGTTCTGGAAATAGCTACAAATATGCTACCGGAAAGGTTGTAAATGCTCCAACACTTGGGGAGACCGTAGATGAGGAAGTGTTCAAGGATTGGGATGGAACAGCAGAAATCACAGCAAAGACAGGTGATGAAATTGTAATTGCTGAGGTGAATGCAAAGAAAGAAGTTGTTAAAGTTGGTAAGGCAACAGTGACTTCTAAGGAATCCTAAGAGGTCTAGAAATGTATAAAATTAGATTGCCTAATGGTACAATCCTATCCACACGTGATAGGATTGTAGCAAATGGATATATCTTCTATAGTGGGGGAGAGGAAATAACAGAAGATATGGAAACCTCACAAAAAGCTAGACGAGGTAGAAGAAAAGCCAAATCTCAAACATCAGATTCCTCCAAATAGTAGGTTTAGAAAGGGAATGCAGATATATGCCACATTTAAATTATATAGAATATCACAAATTAGGTGGAACTGTTGATGAATCTGCATTCCCTATCTATGCCATTCAGGCGGAAAATTATGTTAATCACATAACAAACAATAAAATATCAAGATTAAATGAAATTCCGGATTCTGTAAAACTATTAGAAACACGAATAATCAGTTTACTGTTTCAGGCAGATACCTCCTTAAATAGCAACAATGGATTAGGCTCTTTAAAATCTTATTCCAATGGTATTGAGTCTTTCAGTTACGATAACTCACAATTCTCTGAGGAAAATTTAAACCTAAAATTTATGAATTTAGCAAAAGTACTATTATCAGGAGAGCCTTGTTTACTTTGCAGGAAGGTTAGATGCGATGAACGGTGCAATAACTATTCTAAATAAATTAAATAGAAAAGATTCAACAACTAATTTAGATGTATGGTACAAGACTATAATTAATGGATGCGTATATAACACAAATAAGGTAGAAAATATAAATGGAAATATTGTTAGTGTTGGACAAACATTTACAATTTTAATCCCTTTTTCTGAATATTATCTTCCTTATAAAATTTGGAAAAATTCTCCATTAATTGCCTCCACATTCACGCTGAATCCCGGAGATTATATTTTCTTAACTGAAAATGTTAAAGAAAATATAAATCCAAATAATATTCAAAGTGTTAGAAATTCATATGAACCTTATGTTTGCGAAATAAAGACAATAACCGAAGTCGAAAATTTTGGAGGTGCTAAATTTCAATTTAGAGTGGAAGGTATTTAATCTATGAAATCAAAATTGATATGGTCGAATAAAAATGCGACTATAAGAAGGTTGGTAAATAATGATAAGGTGGGTAGGTTCCTAGCTGAAACATGGGCTAATATGTTTGAGAAATACGTTCCTGCTGATAAGGTTATTTTGGCAACCTCTTACAGAACCGAACCTTTCAAAGTAACATATTATCAACCATACTCTCATTATCAGTGGAATGGAATCAGTATGTCCGGAAAAAAATTAAATTATAGTCACGAAAAACATTTACAAGCAACAGATCATTGGGAAGAGGTTGCACAGAAAGAAAAAGGGGATGAAGTTGCAAAAGCTGTTTCCAATTTTATTCGCCATATGTGAAGGTGGTTAAATGAATATATATGATGAACTAACAACGTGGTTAAAAAACTGTCCAGATACTGATTCATATATCTTTTTTAATGTTATTCCAGTTGAGGTAGGAGTAACTGCTCTAACCACCGTACCTAATACAAGGTCTGTTCAAGATTTTACGGATGGATCTTCGGAGGTAACTGAGCTATTCAACATCAACTTGGTGAAAGAATATGACCCATCAGGAACATCAGATATTAATATTTTAGCTTTAGATGCATTTGAAAATGTAACATCTTGGATAAAAGAACAAAATATAAATAATAATTTACCTATTATAGACGGAATAACTGTTAATTATATTCAACCTTCTTATACAGTTCCGGACATTTATTTGAATGAGGATACCGGAAATGTTAGATATGAGGGGCGATATGAAATCAATTATCTTGAAAGGAGAATATAATGGGAGCGTTGACAAAATTAACAAGAGATAAATTTATTCCATTCTTGGACACTTCGGAAGATAGTACATTCGTAGGTAATACATGGAAAAGAATTGATTTATCTACAATTTTTGCTTTTGCAATGAATCCTCAGTCCGAATCTATGGAATACATTTGTTATCCAAATGCCGTGGAAGAGGTTTCCAGTAATCAGCCGGAGTTGCCTGAGGAAATTGCATTGTATGAAGGAAATGAAATGTATGATTTCATTTTTAAGAAATTCTATGAAATGCCAACTGGTGACGCTGTAAAGGTTCCATTCCTCATGTGTTTTGGGGGAACAGAAAAGAAGGCTTGGAGAGGTATCTGCACACTTTTGTTAGATACGCTTGATACTGTAGAAGGTAAAATTTCCTTTACCATCAAACTTGGGGGAGAAATTGAAAAAGGAACATATACCATTGACAGCGGAGCACCTACATTCACAAAGGAAAGCTAATTATTTTAAACGGAGGAATATAAAATGGAATACGAAGTTGAGCTTTTCGGAAACACCTATCATCTTCCAACTTATTCAATTTCAATAGCAGAGAAGTTGGAAAAGGTGGAGGAAGGAAATAGAAGCACTATTGATTTTAAATCAAAGTGTAAAAATATGTATAATGTTTGTTCAGAGCTTTTAGGTTCGGATTCGGTCACAAAAGCAATCGGCACTCTAAAGGAGTGTGACCCAAATATGCTAAATATAATGTATTTAGAAATTTGTGCAACATATAACGAGCCTTTGAATACATATAATACAGACGGTTTAGAAGACGTGCTTAACAATGCACAGTTTTCAAAATTGTTAGACCTTGGAAAACTCGCAGAAAAGGCTAAGATCCTGAGATGATAGATTTAAGAAATAAATGCCTGCCAAATACTGTCGAGGTTAATGGCAGGCATTTTTTAGTAAAAACGGATTTTCGTGATTGGATAGATTTTGGAAAGAAAATAAAGAACCCACATACGACCTTCGGAGATATCCAAGAAATGTTTATAGATAAGAATACACCTATTTTGGAAGAAAATCTAGGGGCACTGATAAAATTCTATTCTAATCCAAATGTAACTCCAAAATTCACAGAAAAAGATAATGGCGAAGAATATTTAGATTATATCCTCGACGGTGAATATATAGTGGCTTCTTTTATGCAGGCTTATAATATAGATCTAACATCTATAGAATATTTACATTGGCACCTATTCAAGGCACTCATAGTTGGTCTGCCTGCCGATACAAAATTAATGGAAATCATATCACTAAGAGCTTACAAAAAAGAAAAATTTGACGAAGAAAAACATAGACAAAAACTAAAAAGAATGTGGGAGCTTCCAAAAGAAAAAGATTTGGAAGAGCTTGAAATTCTGCAAGAAATAAATGAGGAATTTTATGCCTGCACCTAAATAAGGAGATCAAAACCTATGTCCGATGGTAAGGTAATAATTGACACTGAACTAAAACAAGATGGACTGTCCAAAGGTATGGACGGACTCCAATCTAAATTTGGAACTGGAGCAAAAGTGATGGCGGGTGCCGCGATTGCCGCAGGAGCCGCCGTCGTTTCGCTTACAAAAAAATCAATACAGTCCTATGCAAGATATGAACAGCTTGTTGGCGGTGTAGAAACATTATACGGTGCAGGTGGGAAAACACTTGAAGAATATGCCAAAAGCGTAGGAAAATCTACAAACTCTGTAAAAGGTGAATATAATAAGCTCATGGGAGCCCAAAAGACAGTTTTGGATAATGCCGCTAATGCATATAAAAATGCAGGTATGTCCGCAAATGATTATATGGACACTGTAACAAGTTTTGCGGCGGCATTAACATCTTCCGTTGGTGGTGATACGCAAAAGGCCGCAGAGAAAGCTAATACAGCTATAAATGATATGGCTGATAACGCCAACAAAATGGGAACCAATATGCAAATGATTCAAAATGCTTATAATGGTTTCGCAAAACAAAATTATACAATGCTGGACAACTTGAAATTAGGCTACGGTGGCACGAAGTCTGAGATGGAAAGACTTCTTAAAGATGCAGAAAAAATATCCGGAATCCATTATGATATTAGCAGTTATGCGGACATAGTAGACGCCATCCACGTTATTCAGAAGGAAATGGGTATAACAGGAACAACGGCGGAAGAGGCACAACACACGATTGAAGGTTCCTTGAATATGACAAAAGCCGCTTGGGAAAACCTCGTTGTAGGAATAGCGGATGATGATGCAGATTTCGATACACTCATGCAAAATTTTATTGATTCTGTATCCGCCTTTGGGCAGAATATTATTCCCCGTGTGAAAACAGTCATTGAAGGAATCGGAAAACTTGTAACTCAGTTAGCTCCCGTAATCGCGAAACAATTACCCGGACTATTAGCTAGCATTCTTCCGGGTCTACTGTCTGCGATTAGTTCTACTATGGTTGCAATAACACAAGCAATGATACAATCTGCACCTACAATAATAGAGGCTCTAATGGAGGGTGCCGCTCAAATTTTTGAGGCCGTTATAGGATTAATCGAAGAAGTAGCCCCAATGGTGGTTGATATTATTATGCAGATAGTGGATATGATAGTAACAAATGCACCTGCAATATTGCAAGCTATACTGAATTTAATTCTATTGATTGGAACGGCTATATTAAATGCGCTTCCGGTTATTGTTCAACATTTGCCTACAATCATTCAGGGTATAGTATCATTTTTCACTAGTGCAGGACCTCAAATTTTAGCAGTTGCTATTCAATTATTTTTGCAAATAGTAAAAGCAATCCCGGTTGTGATAATATCTCTAATAGCGGCACTTCCTAGAATAATATCCGCAATCGTTAAAGGGTTGATATCCGGAAATAAAAGAATTTTTTCTGTAGGTGTAAAATTATTAAAAACACTTTGGAGTGGTATTAGATCTTGGGCAGGAGCACTTGGAAGTCATGTTGCAAGCGTGGCAAAGTCCTTACCAGGAAAAATAAAATCAGGGTTATCATCACTTGTTTCCATTGGAAGAAACTGGATTCAGGGACTATGGAACGGTATTGGAAGCAAAGCAACGTGGCTGTGCAATAAAATCAAGGAGCTTGCTAGTAACGCCAAGCAAGCCATTAAGGACTTCTTTCATATTAAATCCCCTTCCAGAGTTATGAGAGACGAAGTAGGTCGATTCATAACTTTAGGAATTGGGGAAGGAATTGAAATGGAAACAAAAAATCTTATTAGAACAGCTAGGGCTCAAATGTCACAGCTTTTAGGGGCTTACGAGATAGGGGCACTAAATACTGAAATAAAAGGTTCTACAGGAATAACAGATAGCCTTATTACAAATAATTCGATGATAGGCAGAAGATTATTATCTGGAACTACAAATTCGACAATTGTAAATCAAGAAATAAATTTCAATGTGGAGAATACTTCTCCAATACAAACAGCAAGAATGCTAAAAGATCAAGCATTATATGGGTTAGCAGGAGCAAGATAATGGGAAAAGAAAATTTAGCCATAAGGGTTGTAAGAAGTGACGGTGTTTCGTTTGAATATGAGGCAGATGATTATAAAGGTTGGCATATTACAAGCCTGGAAGGTTTAGATTTCCCAAATCTAGAAATATTTACAGAAGATAGAGGTTTTGGAAACGGTTCCATCATAACAGGTAAAAGAAAAGAAGCTCGTGACATAAATATAAAAGCACGATGTTCTTTTACTTCCAGAGCCGAGCGTGAAAGGGTGGTCGGTTTCCATAATAATAATTATACTTTTGATCTGTATATAAATTATATGGGGATCAACAGGATTGCAAAAGGTTGCGAGCTAAAGAGTTGCAAGTGCCCAACAGAAAATATCTACAAACCTTTAAATATAACGGTTGGTTATCTGCACCCGGAATCCGATTTGTTATCGAATGAATCGGTAGCGGTTGGATTCTATGATGTGGATCCTTTTTGGCATGTTACTAGGGTATACACCAACGGAGGTTCATTGCCTTTCGGTATCATTTCTCAATCATTGAGCAAAACAATATATTACACGGGTTCAGAAGATACATATGTTCATGCACAAGTGGAAATGTTAGGATTAACTCCTAATATAAATATTGTTGTAAATGGTAAAATATTAAAGATAAATTACACATTCAAAGAAGGAGATATTCTTGTTATCGATTCTGAACTAAAATATGTTAAAATAAACAATCAAGATCTATCGCCAAATTATTATAATGGTGAAATTTTACCGGAATTGATAATAACCTTCGGTGATAACGAAATTTCATTCTATGATGATAATCACGATAACAGCTCATTCAACACAACTGTTTCTTATAATGGTAGATATGGAGGATTATAATATTGCTCAAAGCAAAAGACTGGAAAGGAAATATAATTGGAAGCAACGGAGGGAATATTGATTTCATTGAGTGCGCCTGGAACAGAAATCTAAAAGAGTGTGGCGATTTCATGGTATATTTAGCGCTTGCGGAATATAATAGGTTAAATAAACTTGGATTGAAATATGTCGAAAATGTCGGCAGACCGGAATTAGGAATCGTTCAAAAAATAGAATACGAAAAAGAAACCAAAGGGGCATTCGTCACTATTAGTGGATTTTTCGTTGATAAACTTTTAGATTTTGCAACTTATAGAAAAAAATTTGTTGTCGACACATCAAGTGGTGTGAAACCACCCATCGTTGATTATTTATCTAAAGCAAATGCGACGGTTGGGGGAATAAAACCTTTAGGGGGTATAGAATTTTCGGAGGATTCGACATTCCCTTTAGAACAATCTTGTGAAATAGAGGAAGGTGAAAAGGCGGGTGAAGCATTATATACGATATTGAGTGGTGACAATTATGGATATATAACATCAATCAATCACTATCCACAAACTCCAACAGACAACCTAAATCTAAGCGTTAAGGTATTCAAGGGAAGGGATTTGACAAAAGGAGATTCCGCTGTTTACTTTGGAAAAGCATTCAACAATGTTTCCAGCGTGGAATATAAATTCGATGATTCCGGGAACCAGTGTTTTTATGAAGTGTTGCAAGATGTAAATGAACAACATTACGGCAATTTTTCAACAACATATTTTCCAATAAAATATACAGAAAAAAATAACGGAGAAATGAGCTATCTAATAGGTTGCTATTTTAATTGGGATTCAAATGCTCCGGAAAATGTTGGAAACTCCAAACCTAAGGCTATTTTGAAGGCGTCTTTATCTTCCGATGAAGTAGATTTAGAAAATACAACAACGGAAAATCAAAAGAAAATTAGAAACCTATTGGAATCAAAAGCTAAATTAGATATGCTGGATAATTACAAGGTAGAGGAAATTGCGTGTAATGTAATTCAAGAAAAATATAAGTATCTACAAGATTACGATTTGGGCGACAAGTGCCTTGTGTATATTGACGATCTAGGATTAACCTATTCAAGTGTGATAACCGAAATAGAGGAAACTCACAAGAGTAATAAGATAGAAATCAAGGTTGTTCTTGGAACACCGAGAAAACTAAAGAGGGGCTAAATAATTAATGGAGACAATATTTGGAAGCTTAATCACAGGAGTTCTAGCTTTAATCGGTGTTATTTATACGACAAGAAAGACAAATCAAGTAACATTGACACAAATTAAAAATGAACTCACATTAGCACGAACAGAAACAAACGGAACTATTGATCTTGTAAAAAAAGATATAACTGTATTGCAAGACAATTTAATGGATTTAGATAACCACGTCAAAGAACATAATAATCTTGTTGTTAGATTATATGAGGTTGAAAAAGATGTAGATCTTTTAGACGATAGGATAAAAGTTGCAAACCATAGAATAAAAGATTTAGAGAGAAAGGAAGAAGAGGATGGAAGATAAACTAGCCTCAGAAATTTTAAAGGAACTAAAATCTAATTGTAAGAGAAATTTTATTTTATTTGTATCAACATTAATTTTGCTTATTTCATCTAATGCTGTATGGGCGTATTTATGGTATATGCTAAGGTAGATAGGAGGAAGAAGATAAAAAATGGTAATAAAAGATTTCACGGAACCGGAATTGCAAGTTTTCCGTGAAAAATGTAATTTCACCGATTTAGAATTAATAGTATTCGAAAATAGGGCAAGGGGAAGAACTCTTCAGGAAATTGCGGATAATTATAATTTTTCTATCGATTATGCACGAAAATTAAGCCAAAAAGTAAATAAGAAAATTATAAAGGTATTATAATTAAAAAGACCACATTTTTAGTACATTTTATGTATATTTTAAATGTAGTCTTTTTTATTTATAATTTAATTAACAAAAGGAGGATGTAAAAATGTATCCTATGTATGGTAATAATTTTAATCCTTATAATAATATTACAAATCCCCAAATGAGCAATTTTCAAACACCACAAAATAATCTAATTAGGGTAACTGGACTTGATGGAGCTAAGGCTTACCAAATGCCCCCTAATAGTTCGGTTGCTTTGTTCGACAATGATAATGATATTATGTATGTTAAGACAACGGACGGTGCAGGATTTCCTACCGTAAGGATTTTCAAATTCGAACCGTTGCAAGAACCTAAAGATACAGAATCTGAAACGTACATAACAAGACAAGAATTTGAAGAGTTGAGGAAGGAAGTGGAAGAATATGGGAAGCAGTTTGTTCAAGGAAAAGACGAATCTACAAAATAATATCAATTCGAATGTTATAGAACAGGCAAAGAACATTATGAACAACCTAGGACAAGTGAATGGAATAGTTTCTATGCTATCTCAGAAAGGCTTAAATCCGGAACAAGCTGTTAGGTCAATTTGCAAGGAGCGTGGAATAGACGTTGATGAATTTATGAAATCTATACAAGGTAAATAATTTGCAAATTATGAATATAAGTAAATCTATAGAAAGGAGATAAAAAACTATGGATACAGGTGTTTCTTTGAGCGACATTGCCGCAGTCACTGGAAAGGATGGCATGTTTGAAGGGAACAGTGGTGGAATGTGGATTTTCGCTCTTTTAATTCTTCTTCTTATCGGTGGAGGCGGATTTTTCGGGAACAATAGAACCAATGGTGAACCCGTTACGGAAGCAGGATTATGTAATGCGATGAATTTTAATAATCTCGAAAATTCAGTTGGTAGATTGAATGACAGCCTGCAGAATGATTACATGGGATTGCAGAACGGTATTTGCAATCTTGGGTATGAATCCCTCCGGAATTTCAATGGTCTCCAGTCCAAGCTTGCTGAATGTTGTTGCACAACTCAGAGAGCTATTGATGGTGTTAATTATAATGGTGCTATCAATACAGCCACTATTAATGCAAATACCACAGAACAGACACAGAAAATCTTGGATGCTATGGCACAGAATAAAATTGAATCGTTGCAGGCACAGGTTAACCAGTTACAGCTTCAGTCCGCAATGTGTGGTGTGATTAGATACCCTAACGCTACCACATTCAGTGCAGGAATGAATCCGTATTTCAATTCTTGTGGATGTGCAAGCAATATTTAGCAGATAACAAAACTATATGGAGCGTATTAGTACGCCGGACAGGGAGATGGGGTGCTATTGTACCCCATCTTAATTTTTATAAGGAGGTTACAAATGTTAGAAATATACTCAAAAAATCAAACTATAGCACCAACCATAGGTATTATTCCGTTTACATCAACAGCAATGAAAAAAGGTTGTACTTCCGAATTATTTGGAACCGACACTATATACTTGAATAAATGTGGCGTCTATGAAATCATATTTGAAGGAGAATATGTGGCAGGAACCGCCGGAAATATTAATATCCAAATGACAAAGAATGGAACCGTACAACAGCAGGCTATTAGAACAGTGGTAGGATCATCCACAACCGAATCTAAATCTGTTAGTATTTGCACATTGGTTCAGGTAAAGGATAATAATACTTGTAGATGTTGTGATTCTCCTACCGTTATTCAGTTCATAAACACAGGAGTGGAGATAGTAGGTGATTCAAATCTTACAATCACAAAATTATGCTAGAGGTGATTCAAAATGCGTAAAATTAAAAAATACGCCAAAAGCATTATGGACGAAATATGTTCTGCAAAAGAATATGCGGAGAAATATGTTGAATGCAAAGCCTATGGGAATATGCCTTGGGCTAATAGATTCAAAGAAATGGCCAACGACGAATTGAAGCATGCAATGTATCTACATGAAAAAGCTGTTCAGGAAATAGAAAAATTGAACGAAGTATTCAAACCAACAGTTGAGATGGAAAAAGCTTGGGAAGAATGTCATGAAGAATACACAGAGAAAGCCGCTTGGATAAAAACAATGCTTAATATGTGACGGAGGTAGAAGATGACATTTGAAGAATCTATACCACTTGCAAAAGAGCTTGCAGAAAATCAATTAAAAAAAGGATTTGATGTTGAAGCATTTCTAATCTTGTGTGAACTAAATAAATTAGATAATTTGGATTTAGTTCCGGATAGCAATGTTGATGAAATGATAACTGATATAGGTTCCTTTTTCCTCCAATATTCTAAAAACAAAACATCTCAAAATTTAAATACGGTATTGAATACGGTGGTGAAGATGTTAGGTGAATTATACTATACATGCAATTCTACAGAAGAAAAGGAACTATTCAGGTCACTACCTAACAAATTAGCAAATGTATTTAAAACAACCGTGATATAGTGAGGGAATAATCCCTCACTATATTTTGTAAATTATTTAATTACGTTCGTCATCCAGCTCATACACGACATAAAATCTCAGTGTAAACCATTCTAAAGCTCTGTCCATGTCTTCTTTTGAAGCCCTGTTTTAAACATAATATCCGCTAGTGCGTTATAAACCTCTGATCTAATATCTTTCATTTCCTTTTTCCCCTTATTCATCAAAATCTTGAGCAATTCTTCATCTGTGATTTCTTTGAATTCTCCTACATTAGAATTTTCGAAAACACCGTCGGAAAGCTGCCCATAGAATTCAGCATCACATTCCATTTCCGTGTCCCGTACAATCCGCAGGATGGTAAAATCATTGGTTCCAGTTTCATCACTGTTGAACACCGTGATGATTCTTGTTTTTTCCTTCACGACTGAAGTCATGAAACGAAGAATGGAAAAAACTTTCCCTTTGTCTATGTCCATCCAGCCCATATACAATATAATTCTTTGTAAACATTTTCTTTTCCTCCTTGATTCTTTAGGAATTACTCCTTCTCTTTATCTTATGATTTATTGTAACACATAATATTCGAGAAGTCAAGGATTTTGGAAAAATATAAAATAAATTTCCAATATATAAATACTTGATTTCTTGTTTTTTATGTGTTACAATAAAGTCACAAAGGAAGGAGAACAACATATGATCATTAAAATTTGGAAAATATGGGGAACAGATTTATCCCCCTTATATATAATAGGAAAAGATTTAGATGAGGCGTTAGCTAAAGCGAGACTAATTAATAGAGACTATGATACGGTACAATTATATAGCAAGGAGGAAATAGATAATGATTAGAATACATATTGGAGAGCCTGAAAAGCTCGCAAACAATATACTCATTAAAAAATCAGCATTTGTGAGCTTCGATTATAATCCCGACATTGTTTCTTTCATAAAGCAGATGGGAACAAGGGTTTATAATGCAGAAAATCACACTTGGGAAATTCCTATAAACAATATCATTTCTCTTTGTAACAAATTTGAAAATGAAGAAATCAAAATTGATGGTGTCTATGAAGATTTGAATAAACAGGAATTTGAGATAGATATTCCAAAAGACTTTGAGTTTAAAACAAAACCATTCGAACATCAAATTGAAGGTGTAAGATTTGGATTGGACAAGAAGAAATTTCTTTTGTGTGATGATCAAGGATTAGGAAAAACAAAACAAATCATAGATCTTGTTGGTTGCCTTGAGAAAACAGATAAGATCAATAAGGTACTTATCATTTGCGGTGTGAACTCACTGAAATACAACTGGCAGTCAGAAATTAGTATCCATTCAAACGAAAAAGGATGGGTGCTTGGTACAAGGTATAGAAAAACAACTGGTAAGGCTTATGAAGGAAGTACAAATGACAAACTACAAGATTTAAACGACCTTCCGGATTGTAAATATATCATCACCAATGTCGAATCATTAAGAGCCGGAAGCAAAAAAATTTCTAAAACAAAATATTCTTTCCCAGTTGCGGAAAAATTAAAAACATTGTGTGATAATGGAACAATTAGTGTGATTGCATTTGATGAATGCCATAAATCTAAGAACCCAACAGCATTGCAAAGCAGAGCATTATCTATATTGCAAACAAAATATATGGTTGCAATGAGTGGAACACCGCTTATGAATAATCCATTAGATTTATATTTTCCACTTCATTGGCTTGGATATGATAAACATAGCTTCTATCAGTTTAAGCAACACTATTGTCGAATGGGCGGTTTTGGTGGCCACGAAGTAATTGGATATAAAAACCTAGATGAAATGAGGTCTATGATGGATGGAATAATGCTAAGACGTTTGAAAACAGAGGTTTTAGACCTTCCGGAGAAAATGCATCAAACTATGTTTGTAGATATGACTCCTAAACAAACCAAAATATATAATGAGGCGTTATCTGGTGTGAAGAAAGAAATCACGAAAATAAAAATGTCTAATAATCCGCTTTCGATGTTGATTAGGTTAAGACAGGCAACAGGTTGGACAGGTTTGCTGAGTGACAAGATTAAAGAATCGGCTAAAATGGATAGAATGCTTGATCTTGTTGAAGAAATTTCTCAAAGTGATCAAAAGTGCATTGTGTTTAGCAACTGGTCTAATATAACCAGTGTTGCAAGAACCTTATTAAAACCTTATAATCCTGCATATATAACGGGAGAAACAACACCAGAAGACCGTATGAATGAAGTTGATAAATTTCAGAACGATAAATCCTGCAAGGTGATAATAGGCACGATTGGGGCTATGGGCACAGGGTTAACATTGACAGCGGCTCAAACTGTTATTTTCCTTGATAGCCCTTGGAATAGAGCGCTAAAAGATCAAGCAGAAGATAGGGCGCACAGAATTGGAACAAAAGGAACTGTCAATATTATAACATTATGTTGCAAGAATACAATCGATGAAAGAATCGAAGATATAGTGGAGAAGAAAGGGGCTATATCGGACGCACTTGTGGACGGAAAAATCGGCATTGAAGATATAAATTATCTTATTTCATAGTTGACTTTTATTGTTTTATGTGTTACAATAATAATAAATAATATAAAACAAAAGGAGGTTTTAATGGAAAAATTCAGCGTGGCTAAGGTTGCACAAATTTTAGATTTGTCCACAGCAACAATCAAGAGGTGGTATAAATGGTACGAGAACCCCGATTACACAAAACCACCAGAATTAAAGCTACCGCCATATACACTAGACAACAGAAAAACAATGTTATTTGAACAAAAAGACATTGCTAAATTGCAACAATTTCATGAAGATTTGCAAGGAAAATATAAAGGTTGTATGGCGGAATTTAATGCTTATTGGCAGTGGGGAAAATACGGAACTAAACGATTAGAGAAGATGAGAAGAATGGAGGAAAAAGATGAGTAGAGGCGGAAAGACTGTCGGACAGGTGTTAGCAGAAAAAATCGACATCTACAAATCATATAAAGACAACGAAAGCAAATTCAAAAAACTAGGTTCAAAATTAAAAGATGAAATAAAAGAAGCTATGCGATCAATGGGAGTTGATGAATTTTCTTCTGATTCATACGTTGCGACGGTTAAATATTCTAGAAAAGAAACATTAGATGAAGAAAAAGCAATTGAAGTATTAAAGAAAACCTTATCGAAGGAACAACTTGAAACAATCATTAGGACAAAGGAATATATCGATGACGATTCTTTAGAAAAGCTTGTATATAATGGGGATTTCGATATTTCCCTTTTAGAACCTTGCAAAGTTCTTGGAAATGAAGTAGCTACCTTGAGAATTAAAAAGAAAGGAGGAAAATAATGGATATGACCAGTTTTGCATTAGGTGTCACAACGTGCCTATCTATTGAGTTTCTGCTAGTGGTTATTTATGGTTTGTATGAGCTTTCAAGGACAAGAAGGAAAAAATAATACATAATATCAAAGACAAACAGGAGGAATTAAAATGAAGATCTGTAAGTATGCATTCGACAAAGAAGACGAATATTGCGCAACGTGTGATGGGGTACAAATGGAGGTAGATGGTGATCTTATTCCTTGCGACCAGTGTGCTGGTTATGAAGAAGGCACAGAGGAAGCCACCAATAAAGAAGAAGCTGTGGAAATGGTCGCCGAAGAGGAATCCATTGAGGAAGAAAATACTGTAGAAGAACCTGAACATGTAGAAATCGAAGAAGAGCCAAAGGAAGAGAACCCATCTAAAAAACAAAATACAAACAAAACACCTAAAAAGAAAAAAGATGTCGTAGAAACAATCAAAGACAAAAAAGTAAATGTAGAAGGAGCCAAAGTAACCTCTATTAGGTTTACATCTGGTGCCACTGTGAAGAAGGGAGATAATTACTTCAAATTTGTGGCGGAAAAGGAACTTGATTTATCTGCTTATAATGGAAATGTTGAAGATGTGGAAGAACAGTTGTGGGCGGACCTGAATGCACAAATCGATAAACAGGTTGAAGATTTACAGCAGTAGGTATTGATTTCTACTGAATGATGTGTTACAATATAGTTGCGAGATGAGAATATATAATTTAATATATCTATAACAAAATTACCCTTGTTATGAATAGGTGTACCTTTTTGTACACAACCAACTTTTTTACTCATCTCGCAACTGATTAAAAAAGAAAGGTACATCTATTCATGGCAAGGGTTTTTTAATAACGAAAAAACAGAAAGAAGAAGGACATATGCAAAAACCTAATTACTACGCAATAATTCCTGCTAATGTAAGGTATGATAAGTCAATTACAGCTAATGCTAAATTATTATATGGAGAAATAACTGCGCTAGCAAATAAGGAAGGTTATTGTTTCGCAACAAATAAATATTTCGCTAATTTGTATGGAGTGTCTACAAAAACAGTATCATTATGGATAAAATCACTTATCGATAATGGTTACATTTATAGCCAGATTGACTATAAAGAAAATTCTAAAGAGATCGAAAGGAGAAGATTATGGATAATTCATACAACTAATGAGGAACCAAATGTAAAGACCTCTTTACATTTTTGTAAAGAGGGTATGAACAAAAATGTAAAGACCCCTCCTCACAAAAATGTAAAGACCCCTCCTCACAAAAATGTAAAGACCCCCCCTCACAAAAATGTAAAAGATAATAATATAAATAATAATAATATAAATAATAATAATATAAATAATAATAAGAAAAAATCTAAAATTGATACTAAAATCAAATTTATAGAAAATAAATGTTTGGAATATGATTTAGAAGATGAAGTTATAGAAATTTTAAGTAGATTTTTTAGAAATCTTCTAGAAAATAATAAACTAGTTACAGAGGATAAAGTGAATGCTATTTTAGCTAAATTAGCGGATGTTGATAAAAAGACTCAGTTAAATGCTATCCAGTTTTCTCTAGATATGGGGTATATGAATATAGATCCTGCATGGTTAAGAAAATCTTTCACATCTAAAAAAGATTCTTCTATATATTGGGAGGATAATAATAAACCTATGACAGAGGAGGAACAAAAGGAATATTTTGAACGGCTAAAGCATTGTAAATCATTTTAGGAGGAAAATAATATGTGCAAACTAACAGATACTGATTTTATAGTTCTTGCCGCTATACCTAGAGGAAGAGAAAATGCGATGTTCCAAAAGGATCTTGCAAGTAGTTTGGGAATGCCGAAAAGAGATTTTAGATTGTCTGTGAATCATCTAAGGTTGAAGGGTGTGCCTATCTGTAGCTCTCCAGAATGTGGATATTGGGTTGCGGACACGATGGAGGATGTGAAAGAATTTATAAAATTTCTAAATTCTTATGTTGCTTCCTATATGGAAACAATTCAACGCTTCACAGAAGTGTATGAAAAATATAATTCTATTGAAGAGGTTTTGAAGCATGTCAAAAAATAATGAATGTGTACATAAATCCAGTTGCAAGCAAAAGGATTCAAACTTGTGCGGGGATTTCTGTTTGAAGCAAAAAATTTTAAAAAATTTACTAAGCGACACTAATCTACCGGAATATATGTGGAAACCTTTAGATCTCATTGCAACTAAAGATTATTCTACTTTTGAACAATTATCCAGAATTAAGACAAATATCAAAAAATTTGTTTCGGATGGAAATAATCTTTTGATTTATTCTCAAAATTGTGGAAATGGAAAAACAAGTTGGGCGGCGAAATTATTAGTTAGTTATGTTGAAGCCGTGTGGTATAAAGATTGCGTAGACAGGAGAGCTTTATTTGTAAATGTCCCAAAATTTCTTTACGATTGCAAACGAAATATATCTCACAGTGTGGAGGGGTTTGATGAATTGTGTGAGGATTTAAATCAAGTTGATCTAGTTGTGTGGGATGATATTGGAGCGGGTAATATGTCCGGTTATGAACATCAAATCCTTTTGCAAAGCATAGATTATAGGCTTAATAATAATCTATGCAATATCTTCACAGCAAACATCACAGAAGATGAAATATATTCTACCCTAGGCAATAGGTTAGGAAGCAGAGTATGGGGATGTAGCAAAAGGATTAAATTCGTTGATCCGGATAAAAGAGGATTAGACAAATGGTAGAATTGCAAATCCTAAACAAGATACTAGCAGATAAAAATGACTCTATCTTATCTGCTAATGATATAACAGCTGATTTTTTTGAGGAGTATAAAGAAGAATTTTCGTATATACAAGATCATAAACATACCTATGGAAATATTCCGGATGTTCCTACTTTTTTATCTGAGTTTCCCGATTTCGATATTATACAAGTCGGAGAAAATGAAGACTACTTGGTTTCAACATTAAGAGAAGAACATTTGTATAGAATGTCGGTTCCGGTTATAACAAAATTAGCCGAGATTCTTCAAACCGATTCTTATGCGGCTGTTGACTACCTCAAAACTCAGATTCCAAAATTAAAAATAGACGGAATCAAAAAAGGTGTTGATATCATCCAGTCCGCAAACGATAGATTCGAAGAGTGGGAAGAAACAAAAAATAATCCCGAAAAGCATTATCTACAAACGGGTTTCAAGGAGCTTGATGATGTAATAAAAGGATTTCATTGTGGAGAGGAACTAGCTGTTATATTTGCTCGTACTGGTCAGGGTAAATCATGGGTCACAATCAAGATGCTGGAACATGCGTGGAAACTGAATAAGCGAGTTGGTTTGTTAGAGCCTGAAATGTCTGCAAATAAAACAGGATTTAGATTTGACACATTGCATAAGAATATTTCCAACAAAGACCTTATCACAGGTGGAGAAATTCAAGGCTATAATAGATATATTGATTCATTGCAAAAATCTTCGGTGCCGTTTTTTGTTTCTTCTCCAAAAGACTTCAACAAGGTTGTAACTGTGGAAAAATTGAAATCTTGGGTTGAAAATAATAATCTTGATGTATTAGCAATAGATGGTATAAGCTATCTTCGGGATCAACGCTATCAGAGGGGTGATAGCAAAACTATTTCTCTAACTAATATTAGCGAAGATCTAATGGAACTTTCTATTGATTGTGGTATTCCCGTGATTGTGGTTGTTCAGTCCAACAGGGAAGGGGCTCGAAATGAAGACCTAGAGTTGGAAAATATTAGAGATTCAGACGGAATTGCCTTCAATGCGTCTCTAGTGCTTTCTGTCCAACAGAAAGATGATATTCTGCAATTAGGATTGAAAAAATCTAGAAACAGTAGAACAGGAGTTAAGCTATCCTATCTATGGGATATTGATAGAGGAATATTTGAATACATTCCTTCTGAAAATAGTAATATCAACGACTCAGAGCGTTCGGAAGAGTTGAGAAGAAGATATGAGGTTGAGGAAGACGAGGAGTATTAATGCTTAATATATCTGATACTATTATATATGGTGAACTTGGAGAAATATTAGAAACTTTAAAGAAGGAACTAGCCTTAAGAGGTCTAAATCGTTTTCAACAGATAAAAGAAGGTGTGGATAATATTCAAACCACATGCCCTTTTCATAAGGGAGGGCAAGAAAAGAAACCTTCTTTCGGCATTAATAAAACAACTGGGAAAGCACATTGCTTCACTTGCGGTTGGTCTGGAGATTTGACAACATTAATTTCTCAATTATTTGGTAGAAATGATGGTGGAAAATTCGGAAAAAATTGGCTATTAAAAAGATACAACTCTATCCAAGTAGAATCCAGACCTAATGTATTGCAAACATTCACATGGAGGAAAAGAACAGAGCTACAAAAGGAATCACCACCTATAACGGAGGAGGAACTTGATAAATATAGATATATTCATCCGTATATGTATAAGAGAGGGCTAACAGACGAACTTATAGAAATGTTTGACATTGGATATGACAAAGCAAAAAAAGAGATTACATTCCCAGTTGCAGATTTGCAGGGAACAGTTAGATTTATTGCGGGTAGAAGTGTCGAAAGTAAATTTTTCAGACTTCCAAAAGGAATTGATAAACCGCTCTATCAAGGATATAGATTCGTGCATGGAGAATATAGAACAGCTTATATTACAGAGTCGTTCTTCAACTGTTTAACATGCTGGAAATATGGAAAACCTGCTATAGCGTTGATTGGTACAGGTAATTCTCGCCAATACGAAATGCTAGAAAATTTGCCAGTTCGGGAATATATTCTTGCATTTGACCCTGACGATGCTGGAAGAAAAGCCACTGAAAGATTCAGGAAAAACGTTAAAAACAAAATTATAAAAGAGCTACAATATGAGGAAGAAGGAAAAGATATAAATGATTTACAAGAGCAATTTTTAAATTTAAATATTATTTTTTAAATTTAGGTATTGATTTATGTGTTACAATAATATATAATACATATATAAGATAAGTGGGGGTGATAACCACTATAAAAACATCACTGAAACTGAAATCAGTATAAAAAATAGAACGCCCCTATAATTAACCAGATTCAGTACAGGGTAGCTGGTAGGTGTGCAAGCTCATTTACTTGCGGAAGGTCATGCAATGCACCTAGCGAATGAAACCTTCCTTAAAATATTATTTATTTTATAAGGAGGAAACTATATGCAGTGGCTGGAAAAAATGTCTCCAGGAAGGAGAGTGTACAGACAAAAAGGATACGCATTACGGGTATTATATTACGGATCACAAGCCAATGTTATAATTGATAGAACATTATGCGATAATATCTACAGTGATTATATTCTTTTTGGTGTAGATGAAACTCGTCTGTATTTCAAGAATTCAACGCAAGATGAAGGCTTCCGGGTCTATAGTTCTAACGTAATGTGTGATAATACGGTAAGAATTAGATGTGCTCACTCAGAGCTTACAAACTTTATTGGAAAATACAGCAAATTGTATTATGACGAAGAAAATGATTATTACTATGTTGATAAATGTGATTTAATTGATTAAGGAGGAAAAAATAAATGGGAAGAATTAATCCAAATGATGTAGAAAGATACGAATCTAATAATAACTCGGAATGGTTGAAATTACAAAATGATGGTGATGTCGCTAGGGTGCAGTTCTTGTATAAAACCTATAATGATTTAGACACCTTTGCTTGCCATCGAGTACAGGTAGGAGACACCGAAAGATATGTGGACTGTAAGAGAGACTACGATAGTCCTATCGATGATTGCCCTTTCTGTGCTAATGGTATTCCAGTTAAACCAGTTATGATTCTTTCTATGTATGACCACGCGGATGGTAAGGTTAAGATTTGGGAAAGAGGAAAAACATTTAGAAAGAAAATTGAAGCCCTTTTCAATCGTTACCCTAACCTATCTACAATGGTGTTCGAGATTGAAAGAAGGGGAGCAAAGGGAGATAAAAAAACTCAGTATGAAATTTTCCCGATGCCTGAGGTTGAACCAGTTGATGTTTCTGAAATTGAAAGACCTGAATTTATTGGATCCTTCATTCTAGATAAATCAGTGGACGAAATGCAGTATTACATCGATCACGGAGTATTTCCTGAAGAGGCTAGTAATGAAACAAATGAGGAAGAACCTATTAGAAGAAGGGAACAGCACTCACATAGAAGAACATCAAGAAGGGCAGGAATGTAATGGCTTTATCTTTTGCACGAAATAAGCCTAGTGATAAATCAATTATACAGAAATCAAAAAATTCTGTGTCTAGGAAAACAGTTCGTTCCGGAACAAGCGTTTCTGCACAAATTGAATCCATAGTTTCTATTGCCGAATCAAAATTGAAACACCATAAAGATGATTATGTGTTAATTCAGGATGAAGATTCATTGTGTGAATATTTATACCATTGTAGAAGCAACGGGTTTGCGTCAATAGATACAGAAACAACAGGTCTAAACCCGTTGATAGCTGATTTGGTTGGTACTTCTATTTATACACCAGGCGATAAAGGTGCCTATATTCCGATAGGGCATAAATCTCATATAACGGGAGCGCTCTTCAAGAACCAATTACCATTGGACAATGTATCTGAAATATTCAAAGAATACCATAAGGATATAAATTGGATATTTCATAATGCTAAATATGATATTAGAGTTTGCCGTCATTCAATGGGTATTGATTTTAAACCTTATTGGGATACCATGCTTGCGGCGTATTGCATAGATGAAAATGAGTCTCATGCTTTGAAGGACTTGCATTTGAAATATTGCAAATCAACAGACACGGAGTCTTTGAAATTCGATACATTGTTCAACGGTTTGACGTTTGATAAGGTTCCTATCTCTGTGGCGTATCTTTACGCCGCAGGAGATGCCGTAAAGACATTTGAATTATACGAATACCAGAAAAAGATTTTGAACAGAAAAAATGGTGGTGCATATAATGTATTCAAGAAAATAGAGATGCCCCTTATCAGTGTTGTGGCAGACATGGAGGATAGAGGTGTTTGTTTAGATTTTGATGTTTGCGGAAAATTAAAAGAAAAATATCATACATTGAAAACGGAAAGGGAAGAACAAGCACACAAAGCCTTGCGAATGTATGAGGAAGAAATAGATAATTATAGATTGTCTCACCCTAATTGTAAGCTCTCTAATCCTATTTCTTTATCTAGTCCAACTCAACTTGCTATATTGTTTTACGATATTCTAAAGCTGGAAAGTCCGGATAAAAAATCACCTAGAGGGACAGGAGAAAACATCCTAAGACATTTTTCTGATGGCAAACATAAAGACTTATGTAAGGCAATTTTAGATAGCCGTAATGTGGATAAATTATTGAGCACTTATATTGATAAGATGCCTAAGGTTGTTATGGAAGATGGAAGAATTCATGCCAGTTATCATCAGTACGGCGCGAAAACAGGTAGATTCAGTTCCTCAGACCCTAACCTACAAAACATACCTTCTCACAATAAAGATATCAGACAAATGTTCAAAGCTCAAGATGGGTATGTTCTTGTTGGAGCCGATTATAGCCAGCAAGAACCAATGGTTACCTCTTATCTCGCTAATGATAAGAAAATGCAGGATGCTTTCCTTCATGGAAAAGATATTTACTCCACGATTGCAAGTTTGGCATTTCATAAATCTTACGAGGAATGCAAAGAATTTCGGAAAGATGGAACTGTTAACCCTCAAGGTAAGGAGAGAAGAAGTCAAGCTAAGAGCATTGTTCTTGGAATTCTGTACGGACGACAAATCCCTTCAATTGGTGAGCAGTTAGGTGTTTCAACAAAAGAAGCTCAAAAGATTTATGATTCAGTTCTTCGAGCTTTCCCTCAGTTGGCCACATTTATCGAAGATTCTCAAGCAATGGCTAAAGAGCTAGGCTATGTAACAACAGCATGGGGAAGAAGAAGACACCTTGTAGATATGCAATTAGACAGATACGAATTTACGAATTTGAATTTCGACCCTTTAGCATTCGGTGAAAATCAATGTGATGATGTGCCTCCTACTGTGAAAAATCAATATATAAAGATGTTGGATAATGCCTTTGGGTGGAAAAGAAAAAACGACATTATCCAAAAGGCATTGAGCGAAGGTATCAAGATCAAAGATAATGGAGGATTAATAGCACAGGCTGAAAGACAATGCGTAAATGCAAGAGTACAAGGTTCAGCGGCTGATATGGTTAAGCTATCCATGATTCATATCAATAATGATGAGATAATGAAGCAATTAGATTTCCATTTACTGATTCAAGTTCATGATGAAGTTATCGGTGAGTGCCCAATCGAGAATGCGGCTAAGGTAACGGAAAGATTATCAACTTTAATGAAAGAGGCACCTTCCCATCTAATTAAGTTGCCTTTCAAGTGTGATTGTGAAGTGACCAAAAATTGGTATGGAGAAGAAGTGGAGATTAAATAATGGAATTATATCTAGCTGGATCACAACAACCTTTTGAACGTGTAGAGAGAGAGAGGATGATTTAATGGAATTATATTTAGCTGGAGAATATGTATTTACAGGAGAAAGAAAATTAGATATTGGAATCATAAGAAATCGTCTTCTTTCTTTCGACTATCAAAAAAAGTTTGTAGATACTATAATAGATTGGAAAGATAATATGGAATTGTATTTAGCTGGGGCAGATAAATTTGGAAAAGAAGAGGTAAAACAGTATATGAAACTTTATTTAGCAGGGATGGAAGAGTCTTGTGTGGATAAGATTGACTGCAATGCTCTTTTCAGTTATGTTGATTCTGGTAAATTGCAATTTGATAAACTGAAAGATTTTATAAAACCAGGAAAATTATTCATTGATTCTGGTGCATTCAGTGCATGGACAAAAGGTGCTAAAGTAAATGTGAAAGAATACATTAATTGGTTGAACGAAAGAACAGATGATATAAATCTTTGTGGTCAAGTGGATGTTATTCCTGGAGATAGGGTTTTCGGTGCTACACCTAGACAGGTTCGGGAAGCCGCACAATCAACATGGGATAATTATCTTTTCATGAGAAAAAGACTAAAAAATCCGGATGCGTTGTTATATACATTTCATGTTGGGGAACCACTCGAATTTCTAAAACAGGCTTTAGAGTGGCGAGATGAAAATGGAAATCCTATTTCTTATATGGCATTTGGTGGTATGGTTGGGAAGTCTGCTAAGATAAGGGATGTTTTCCTTGAGAAATGTTTTAGAACAATTCGGGAATCAAGTAACCCAAATATTAAGATCCATGCTTTTGGAATGACAGATTTTGATCTTTTGGAAAAATATCCTATATATTCAGCAGATAGTACAAGTTGGATCATGGTTGGAGCAATGGGAAATATTATGAGTGATTATGGAAATATATCTGTATCCAAAAATCAAATTCATAATAAGAATCATTATAGTCATTTGCCAAAAAAAGCTATTGAGAATTTCAACGCGACAATTCAAGAATTTGGGTTTACTTTGGATGAATTGGCAGAACATCGGGATAATAGAATATTGTTCAATGCTATGTATATGCAATCGAAAGTAGATCAATTAAATAATATGGAAAGAAAATTTTCTTATAGAAGAGGATTGTTTTAATGTATTTCAAAGATAGAGAGTATTTATTTTCTAAAGATGAATGGTGTGATATCCAGGACATAACAGGTGAGGAAAATGTATTAAATTCTAAATTAATACAAGAAGCATATGAGAAAATTATCAAGGACTATAAGCCCAAACATAAATATGCAATTTTTAGCTTATGTACTCACACAAGACCTTACCTCAAGTCTAGGAAATGGGCTATGTACCACAAATGCTTTGGAAAATCTTGTGAATTAATAGTTTGCTCCAATGGTGGAATAATACCTATGGAATATATGAATTGTTTTCCGTTTTTAGATTATGATGCTCCTTATACTAGAGAATTTACTGAGGAATATAAAAGATTATTCGTTCAAAGGTTAAAAAAATTTTTAGATAACTTTTCTTTTGAAAAAATAATTTTTATTTTTACACCGAATTCAAGAAATTATGAGGCATTGATGGAATTACCAATACCTCATAATTCTATTCTCATACCTTCTCTAGAAATGTATGAGAATATAAAAAATGGTGTACAGGATAGATATATTGGAGTATCTAGAACAAGGGATATTTTATGCTGTGATTCGATTTTATGCGAGATAAAAAAGTTTTTTCGTGTAGATAGTGATTATCTTGATATGTTGCATGAAAAATATCCTAGCGGGTCTAAAGTAAGTATGGATGACTTGTTCAAAGAATTATTGAAAGAATTAGAATTTAATCAAGGATATTCTATGCAGGAATTAGTGTCCAAAATAATTTCATTAGATCCTATTTATTCTAAAGGCTATATAACTAAATCAATTAATGCTCATACAGAAAATATAGCCTCAGAATTCAATAAAGAGCCTAATCTTTTTTATTTAAATGGATTATACTATCTTATCGGTTCGAATAAAAAAATGCAAAAGCATAAAAAATTATTTTAGAAAAACTTTTCTAAAATACTTGCAATATATCTTTTTATGTGTTACAATATAGACAAGTTAAGAGATAAGGATAAAACAGAATACGTCAGTGCAATCCGGGTGAGTAAGGATTTCAAAAATCCTGAATAGCTGTCAGGAAGTAACGGTTGCGAAAGGCAACCTTATCTCTTAATAAGAAATACATAGAAAGGTGAATGTGAACAGTATGAAGGTATTTGTATCGAAGAAGGATAATGAAACAAAGTTTGAAATGATCCATGAGATGGATGATGGAAAATGTGAAGTTAGATTTTTAAATGGAGCTAAAAAAGGTGAGACAGCAAAATATACCTCTGGGACAATCAAAAGATGGTGGAAAGAGGTAGAGTTAAAGGAAGAAGTTATCAAGAAACCTAATAAGAAATCAAAAAAAGTTGACAGAACTAAAGAGCTTTCGGAGATTGATAGTTTTCTTGGAAGCACTTATAACAATACTTGGTATGCTTCTGTGAAATGTTATAAAATCAAGAAAAATGGAAAAACAATAGCAGAGGTTTATCCGAGAATGAAAAATATTGAGGTTCGTGTTAAAAAAGTAAAAGATGATTTGGATATTCTTTATAAAGATGGTTATAAGTATTATCTACCAGTTCATTATTATGTTCCTTACGAAACTGATTATATCAAGATTATTGGGGATCTTTTAGCTTAATATAATGTCTGTGATATCGGACAAATACGGTCAAAAATTATAGAAAGTGAGGAAACCACTATGAAAAAACCTAGAGCTCCTTCTTATTTATTTTAATTTATAAAACAATAAATTAAAATATAAGGAGGTATAATTATGAAAACAAAAAAAGAATATATGGATTTAGGTGCTTATGAAGCTACTGTCACAATGAATTTGAATATGGGTGGACCATTTGGAGCAGTTATTGTCAAAGACGGGGAAATTATTTCCGTCGCTAGTAATACAGTTCTTGAGGATAATGATCCAACAGCCCATGCGGAGATGAACGCAATTAGAAAAGCTTGTAAGAAGCTTGGAACATATGATCTTACAGGTTGTGAGTTGTATGCTACAGGTTATCCGTGTCCTATGTGTTTATCTGCGATTATTTGGGCTAATATCAAGAAGGTATATTATTGTAATGACGTAAAACAGGCAGAGAATATTGGATTCCGAGATGATTTCATTTATGATTATATAAAGAATGGAAATCCTGATGTATTAGATTTAGAATCTTGTAAAACGGAAGAGGCTTGTAAATTATATGAGCAGTATGCGGAAATGCATAAGATTATCTATTAATAGTGAGGAAAATAATATGAAAGCATTGGTATTAAGTTCAGGTGGTGTGGATTCAACAACATGCGTTGCAATTGCTGTCTACAAATATGGAAAAGAGAATGTTATAACCGCATCCCTATATTATGGTCAGAAGCATGATAAAGAATTACAATGTGCTCGAAAAGTCGCCGAATATTATGGGGTAAGACATATTGAGGAAGATATTTCTAATGTTATGAAATATGCTGGAGAGGTTTGTTCTCTTGTTAAGGGTTCTAAAGAAGAGATCGTGAATATGAGTTATGCAGACCAGATTAATCAGAATGGAGAAGGTCGAGTTAGTACATACGTTCCTTTTCGAAATGGGTTATTGTTGTCTATTGCAACGGCTTTTGCCGATAGCCTATTTCCAGGTGAAGAAGTAGAAGTTTTCTATGGTGCTCACGCGGATGATGCGGTGGGGGAAGCTTATGCCGATTGTTCTCCAGAATTTGCGGAGGCTATGGATAAGGCGATCAATCTTGGGACTTACGGTAAGATCCACATTAATAGACCTCTTATCCATATGAATAAAGCTACCGTTGTGAAGACAGGGTTAGAGCTAAATGTTCCTTATGAGTTAACTTGGAGTTGCTATCACGGTGGTGAAAAGGCTTGTGGAAAATGTGGCACTTGCATAGACAGGAAACACGCGTTTGAAGCTAATGGTGTAAAGGATCCTATTGAGTATGAATAATAAAATTTATTATCTTTATAGTTTAATGTTATCCTTGGCAATTGCATTATCAATCTATATATGTCATAGGGGATGTTAATATGTATTGTGTATAATGTCTTTGAAAAAATTATTGACAATTATTCTTTTATGTGTTACAATACAATAAATTAAAGAAGCAACATATAAAAGGTGAGGGTGAGTAAAATGAAAGGCAGTATTAAAAAACAACCAAAAAAAATCGACAGGACACATGAGATAGAAAAAATAGTGGAAATGCTTATTGATGATTATGTGTATAAGTATTATGATTCAGTAAATCGCTATAAGGTGTATGATATCATGGCTGAGACATATGTCATTGCCGAAATTTGTCCACAGAAAAAGAAAATTGTTTGTTACCTACGTTCTTTAGATGGTATAGACCTATCAAAAACTATTTTCCATAAGCAAGGTTATAAATATTATTTACCATGTCGAGTAGATATTTCATATGATGATGATTTTATTTCTAAATTAAATGAATTTTTATGGGAGGCTTAAAAATGTATTATGTATCAAAAAGAATGGAAATTGCAGGCGCCCATCATCTAGATTTACCGTATGATAGCAAGTGTGAGAACTTGCATGGTCATAATTGGGTAATCACTGTTTATTGCAAATCCGAAAATCTTACTGAATATGGGATGGTAGTGGATTTCGCACAGATTAAAAAAGAAGTTCACAACAAACTAGACCACGCATGCATCAATGATGTTGTTTGTCCACTTAATCCTACAGCCGAAAATATTGCAAAATGGGTATGCGAAAGAGTTTCCTCAATTTGTGAGTATGGAAAGTGCTATAAGGTAGAAGTTCAGGAAAGTTCTGGAAATTGTGCAATTTATGTTGACGAGGACGAAGAGGTATAAGAATGAGAGTTGTTGAGATTTTCAAAAGCATTGAAGGAGAAGGCAAGCGGGCAGGCTTGCCTTGCACCTTCATTCGCTTGTATGGTTGTGATTTAGATTGTTCTTATTGCGACACTGATTATGGTAGAAAAGGCGGGAATTTCACAGAATATACAATAGACGAAATTTTGGACAAGGTTAAAGAATTAGGAGTGGATTCAGTTACGATCACAGGTGGAGAACCTTTGATTCACAAAGATGTTTATGACCTAATTGAATCTTTGACAGACGAAAATTATTGGGTTAATATCGAAACAAACGGTGCAAATAGGTTGGAGGTCTTCCCTAGTTTTTATCCAGTTTTCTATACTATGGATGTGAAATGTCCTTCAAGTGGAATGACTAGATTTATGCTAGAGGAGAATTTAAATTATTTATATCCGGGGGATGTTTTGAAATTTGTTGTCGGAAGTGAAGAAGATTTGAAATTTGCTAAGAAAATTATTGATGAACATGAACTACGATGCGAAGTTTATTTCAGCCCGGTATTCGGTAAAATAGAACCTTCACAGATCGTTGATTTTGTTTTGGAAAACGGTTTGAATGATTGCAAAGTGCAAATCCAGCTTCACAAGGTTATATGGGATCCAAATAAGAGAGGAGTTTAGTTTGATTGACGAGAAAAAAATAGAAAAAGCAGTCGTTGAGATTATAGAGGCTCTAGGAGATGACCCGAAAAGACCAGGATTATTGGAAACTCCAAAAAGAGTTGCTAAGATGTATTCTGAGGTTTTCGAAGGCATGAATTACTCCAACGAAGAAATTGCTAAGAAATTCTGCAAGTGCTTTGATACAGATAATGATGATTTGGTTGTTGTTCAAAATATTCCAATCTTTAGCTATTGTGAACATCATTTGGCGTTGATGTATAATATGAGTGTTTCAATCGCTTATATTCCAAATGGAAAGGTTTTAGGCTTGAGCAAGTTTGCAAGAATTGCTGAAATGGTTGGAAAAAGACTACAGCTACAAGAAAGAATTGGAAGTGATATTGCCGAAATAATTCAGAAAGCCACAGGGTCAGAAGATGTGCTGGTTATCGTAGAGGGGGAACATAGTTGTATGACAGCCAGAGGAATTAAAAGTAGAGGTGCCAAAACTAGGACAGCCACTATAAGAGGGGCTTTTCAAGTAAATAGCGAATTAAGGAAGGAAGCATATTCTTTATTGCAGATAAATTAATTACGAGGTGGATGAATGAAGATTGCAAGTGAAAGACTAAAAGAAGCAGTTAATACGGCAGGCAAAGGTTGTGGATATAATAAACTAATTCCTTTGACAGAACTAATTGGTATTAGTTTGAATGACGGCAAATTAAGATTATATTCTACAGATATGACAAATTTCCTGACGGTTACCGTAGATAAGGTATCAGGAGAAGACATCAATATTTGCGTAGAAGCAGAAAAATTCACTAAGCTAGTGAGTAAGATTACAAGCTCCGAAATTGAATTGAATATCAATGATGATTCTTTGGTTGTTAAGGCAAATGGTGTCTACAAATTACCTATCATTATGGACGAAGAAGGCACCGTCGAATTTCCTCAACATGAAGAAATCGTTATCAATTCAGGTGACGTAAAATTAACATCGGTTCTTTCTGCTTATAATATTAATAGAAATGCATTAGCAAAAACTTTGGAGCAACCATATTTGACAGGTTATTATTGTGGAGAAAAGGTAATTTCTACCGATTCTGTTGTTATTACTTTTAATAATTTTTCTATGTTTGGTAAAGATTTTGAGCCAATGCTAATTTCCCCTCAAATGATGTATCTTTTGACATTGAACAATGAGGAAAATATTAAATTTGGAGTAGACGGTGATAACATTGTATTCTCAACTAGTAACATTGAAATTAGAGGTCCAAAGCTGTCCGGAATTGAAGATTATCCAATTGATGCAATTAATGAATATTTAAATGTTAACTTTGAATCTAATTGCAAAATTTCAAAACAGCTGGTATTAGATGTGCTGGATAGATTGTCATTGTTTATCACCCAGTATGATAAGAATGGTGCATATTTTACATTTGGGAGAAAAGGATTAAAAATTTATTCCAAAAAAGATTCATCAGTTGAAACTGTTAATTATATTGAAAGTGATAATTTCACACCCTTCACCTGCCTTGTAGATATAGTGATGTTCAAGGAACAGTTGCAGGCTTGTCCTGAAGATACAATCACAATTTGGTATGGAAATGAAAATGCTCTTAAACTCGAAACAGGTAATATCATTCAAATTATTGCCTTGTTAGATGATGAAGAGGAATAAATTTTCAAAAAAACCTTGACTTTTTTAATATTATGTGTTACAATAAGTTATAAGATAAAGAGAGGGAAGAAATTCCTAAAGAGTCAAGGAGGAAGAGAAAATGAAATATTATACCACTGCTAGAGAAACAGGAACCATTATTGATGAGTTTGAAACGGTAGAAGATGCAATGCAAGCCATCGAAGATTATGAACAAGAAGATACTTCTAATGATTGCTATGAGGAAGATTTCTACGAAATCGTGAAAGGAGCGTAAATGAACAAAACAAAAAATAATCCTAAAATAATTCAGGAACGGTGGGCTAGTGACCCGACTCCTATAATTATTAAAAAAGGCTCTAATAAGAAACAGCCCCCAAAAAAGAAAAAATCAAAATAACAGCTCTTATAAAAAAGAAGTGTTCCAAAACACTTCTTTTTTATTTTATATTTTTTTTCAAAACCACTTGACTTCATCTGTTTTATGTGTTACAATAAGTTATAAGATAAAGAGAGGGAAGAAATTCCTAAAGAGTCAAGGAGGAAAAGAAAATGAGAGTCCTAATTAAAAAGATCAAAATGTTCTTCGAAGAAGAAGCGGCTGAGGAGTACAATGGTGACACCGTAGGAATGTACATCGGGGGCACAATCGGAACACTGATGATGGTGGCGATGATTTTGTTAGGAGGTATGTAGAATGGATTTCATGATTACAAGCATCGATGATGTTAGCAAGCAAGTGCATTACAGCATTAACAAGGTAGGAAATAAGTATGCTGTGAGAGCTTATAGCGACAAGATAGGAAGAAATGTTAGCAGAAGGTTTGACAAGCTGACAGAAGCCCACAAGGTGTTTGAGAGGGTTGTTTATTGGATTGTATTTGGTTTGCATTCAGATAACGATAGAATGGACTTTATCGAGAAGGGAACAATGAAATAGGAGGTATGTAAATGATTAATACAAATGAGTTTGGAAGAGTAACCGTTGGAGGAATGGTTGAGGACCTATTCGTTGAATATGAAAACGCTGGGACGGCAATTATTAGGGGCGCCATTGGAGCAGGATACGATAAAACCTTTCTGAGAGCGATGTTTGAACTCTGTCTTAAAAGAGTAATGGAAGTATTGGAAGAGGACGGTAAATAAAATGGAATTGCATAAAGAAATTGTGTGGTATATGAATGAGAATCCAAACAAGGATGGAACTTATTTATATGCTCAATTTAGCTCGGATGGAGTATTGTTGAATATTGCAACCGTTGGATATACAAAAAAATATGGATGGAATTCAAGCAAATATGGTGGGGCATATTCTTGAGGGCAACACCCGGAGGATAATGGAAGTTATGCATGGGCGGAATTGCCTTTTCCGTATTCAAGTATGTGAGAGGAAAAATAGATGGAAGCAACTAATAAGACATTAGCGGAACTTATCAAGAAAATGAGAAAAGAACAAGGTGTTACTCAGTCTGAGCTTGCAGAGGCGGTATATTCGGACGTGAGTTCGATATGCCGCTGGGAGCACGGAGAAAACATCACGTGGAACAAATTCTTTGAAATTGCTAGGGTACTTGGCTACACGGTGGATGTTGAAGTGAGTGGAGGTACAGAATTATGAAGAATAGAGAAAAATACAAAAACGAGTTGATAAAGGTTATCAAGGAGGAAGGTGATCTGTGTAACTTCATGAAAAATCACGAGGTATTCCGGATGATTGGAAAGGACATTGAAAGTTACTGCGAAATTGATTGTGTTGCTTGTGGCACGGCACTACAGATTTGGCTGGACGAAGAATTCGAAGAGCCAACGAAACCCGAAGTGGACTGGAGCAAGGTTATGGTTGATACACTGGTGAGGGTTCGAGACAACGAGAGCGAAGAGTGGACATTGAGATACTTCAAAGGACTTGAAGAGGAGGGTTACATTAATAGGTTCCAGACATGGGTTGACGGAGCTACAAGCAAAACAGCTTATGGTGAGTATGAGGATTGGCCGTATTGCGAATTAGTAGAGGATGAGGACAATGGCAAGAAAACTTTTGACTTTGATAAATAATAATTCTAAGAATTTAGCACCGAATAAGAAATTCTTATTAGACGTTATGAAAACAATAGAGGAAGTAGATAGATTGCACAGGAGAAAACCTAGTAAATACTACAAACCTAGTTCTCTTAAATGCATGAGAAATATGTATTTCACAAGAATGGGTGCTCAAACAGACAGTTCTTCATCAACTTATAATTTGATTGGGATGGCAGACACAGGGACAAGACGACATGAGGCTATTCAAGAGGCATTAATGCAATTACAGAACATTGGAATGGACTGGGAATATGTGGATGTTGAAAAGTATGTTCTTGAAAAACAAAAATTTGGTAAGTGTAGAAATTTAGTTGTGAAAGGAACATCCGGAGCAGAAACTCATTTGATAGATAATACTTTAAATCTATCTTTTAGGTGCGATGGCATAATTAGGAGGATTTCAACAAATGAATATTTTTTATTTGAGATGAAAAATGTGACTTCTTTTAAATATTCAAATGTTGAAGACAAACCATTGGATGAACATCATAAGCAAATCATTTGTTATTGCACTGCACTAGATTTAGAAAATGCATTTGTTTTATATGAGAATAGAGATTTTTGTACTTTGGAATGTGCATTTTTCCATGTTTCGGATGATATGAAAAAAGATCTAGTTTCTTACATTATGGAATGTGAAGGATATGTTGAAAGGATGATTGCTCCCCCAAAATCAAAAGACACAAAGGTTTGTAGATACTGTAATTACAAGCAGATATGCGGAAAGGTTGGATAGTATGAAATATAAAACACCTTTGAAAGCCATAAGAGCTAAATGCATAGATTGTTGCTGTGGGAGTAGGAAAGAGGTAGAGGCTTGTGAATTATCAAAATGCCCTTTGTATGAATTTAGATTGGGTACGGATAGTTCATCTAGTACTGAACCTATAAATTTTTCAAATAATAAAAAAACAAAGCATTTATTTTCTTTATAAATTAATTTATAAAAACCACTTGATTTATTGGAAATTATGTGTTACAATAAATTATAAAATAAAACAAGGTAAAGTTAGGATGAATATGGTATGCGGCGAAATCCTTATTGTGTACATTTTCTTTTCTACTCCATAATTCACCGATATTTGTTAAAATTGATTATAAATTATAAATTGCCGCATATCATATTCATCCTAACCTTACTAATATAAATCACAATATCCTAAACTAGCAAGGTAGATTTTATATGCTATTGTAACAAAAAATCGGTTATTTATAAATTGTCCTCCTACCTTGCTAGTTTAGGATATTGTGCTAGGAGAATAAATTATATGGTTTATATGGGAATAGATCCGGGTAAAAATGGAGGTATTGCTTTTCTTATCCAAACAGATTATGAAGATACAGTTTTAGCATATCCTTTCTCAGAAGGTATACTAATAGATAAGATAAATGAATTATGCATGAAGCATCATATAGAATGCGTCGTGGAGAATGTTCACGCAATGCCACATCAAGGGGTGGTGTCCATGTTTAATTTCGGGAAGAATTTCGGTTTTATTCAAGGGTGTTTAAAATCTTTCAAAATAGATTTTAAATTGGTTTCTCCTATAAAATGGAAAAAAGAATTAAATGTGACAAGTGATAAACAGACATCTATAATTCGCTGTAAGGAGCTATTTCCTGAGGTAAATTTATTGAAAAATAAAAGATGTAGAAAGGAACACGATGGTATGGCGGAAGCAGTATTGTTAGCAGAATATTGTAGGAGGGAATATGTCAAGGCGGGAACCACTAATCATTAATGATTATATTAATAAATCAACTTTGTTTGCCGAACCGATGAAGAAAATTCAAGATTCCATTATTAACGAATGTACTAAATCTTTAACAGATTTAATGGTGGAGATAAGGGAAAAATTGAAAGAAAATGATACACTTTCGGATTATTGTTTAGAACATTATATTTTAGATCTTGCAAATGAATTATATTTTGTTGGAAATTGTGTTGAGAAGATAGGAATACAAGAGGATGCATGTAAGGCTATAAGACAAAAGGCATATACAGAAAATAGGCAATCTACAAATGGAACGGTCGCTGATAGAAATAACATGGCAGAAAAATGTGTTATCAACGAAACTATGGTGCTATGTATATATAATAGATCTTATAAAGCTGTTAAGATTTGTATGGACAGTGGATATGAGATGTTGAATAGCTTAAAGAAAATAATGAACAGAAGAATATCCGAGTTGGAATTATCTAAATCGAAATATATTGGAGAATCGAGAAATGAATAATTTAGATGTGTTATTGAAAAACCTAAATAAAAAAATGAAGGTGGGGAATATCCAAATTGGTGTAGAATTTCAAGAAATTGAAAAAATACCTTTTTCTTCTTGTAGGCTAAACTATATGACATACGGGGGTCTTCCAACAGGACGAATAGCAGAATTTAGTGGAGCAGAAGGTTCTGGTAAAACAACAACAGCTTTAGATATCGTTGGACAGTGCCAAAAAAAATTTCCTGACAAGAAAGTTTTATTTGTAGACATTGAGAGTACCTTTGATTCTTCTTGGGCACTGAAAATGGGAGTTGATATTGATAATCTTGTGCTATTCCGTCCTGATTCTCAAGGGGCTGAGGAAGTCTTTCAAATAATGCTAGATATTATGGATACAGGAGATATATCCCTTGTTGTTTTAGATTCTATCGGTGCTATGGTTTC
>OBLI01000473.1_pt1 | contig 42489 bp, 69 predicted proteins | sample 1519701 | NCBI WGS metagenome assembly OBLI01 (sample SAMEA3663005, study PRJEB22513) | pig gut metagenome | biome: pig gut; feature: pig-associated habitat; material: faeces | place: France | collected 2012
TTATAAATATGTACATTGAAATAATATTTAATATGTGTATTGTCATATATATAAAAGCTTTTATAAATAGCTATCTTGAAATAACATTATATATATTACTTACATATATATAATATTATTATATATACATATATGATTGTAATTTTAGATTGTCATTTAATATTGTCAAAAGCTATGCTTTTGGCTGAAGGCATAAGCAGTAGGTCATTTAGATAAATATTCTATAAAGCCCGCAAATTTTTATTTACTTGCGGGCTTGAACAATACTTATCTTTTCTTAGGGTTCAGCTAATACAAGCCGCCATCATACAGACCACACTAATGATAATGAAGATAGACCACATACTATTCATCTCCTTTTTTAGATCATATACTTCAGAACCTCAACCATACGGTCACAAAGTTCGTTCTTCTGTTGCTCGGTGATTTTCTTCCATTTCCAACACCAAACAATCTTGTCTGTTACTACTTCAATCTTGACAGGACAGTATCCGCACTGTTCAAACATTCCAACCCAGCCATCAAGCTGCTTGTAATAATCCTTTTCATTTTTGTTGTTTTTCATAGGAAAACATCTCCTTTTAGTAAGCTGTCGCCCGAAGAAAGTCATAACACTCGAAAATGTCGTTATAGTTATAAGTCTTGCCTGTTTCCCTGTCCAACACCTTTACCTTTTTAGTGCTGCTCATATAGATGGTGTACTTTCCAAGAGTGGCGAAATATTTCATATCTATACCTCCATCTATTAAACTCTTGGGACGATTGTGTTTACACAATAAGTTCCAAGAGTGGCGAAATATTTCATATAGTTTTTTCCTCCTGTTGTCAAACATGATTAACCAAAAGCTGCTACGAACATGAACAGTACACTAAAAAGAAAAGCACCGGCAATAATTGCCTTTACAACAATCTTTGCCAATTCCTTCTTAGTGAAACCTTCAAACCATGTTTCACAGTCGAAACATTCATTCAGGAAATTGAACATTAGTATTCCTCCTCGTCATCGTCCCAGCCATCGTAGTCATCGACCACATCTTCATAGGGTTCGCCTTCGTCATCATCTTCCTCACAAGGCGCAAGAAAGTCGCCTTCGAAATGACAATAACAGAAATCGTCATCTTCACCCTTGTAATAATACGGACAATTCTTACACTCAACCATAGTCTTTCTCCTTTCAATGAACATCGTTCATTTGGTGTCAGGGCCTTTCCCCAACACCCATTATACACATTATACCATATATGTATGTATCCGTCAAGGAGAACGCTATTTTTCTTCTTTTAGGTCAATCTTCACACAATGCCTTAAAAATGCGCTGTAAAGCGTTTTTAATTTTATGGTATAATTTCATGCCCACAACACAAAAACGCCACAGAGCGTAAATTTGGGGTTCTGATAACATTTGACGAACATTTCACACGAACACTAAACAGAAAATGCCCAGTAACAATGTCAGTCACTGGGCAAAAGTCTACATATTACACAATCGAAATTTCAAGAAGTGCGCCAGTGTCACAATAGACAATCAGTCCATCTTCATCTGTAATCTCACACTCGTTTCCGTTAAATCCACAACCAAAAATAACAGACACCGCATTTACAGTGTATTCATTTCCATCATCGTCAAGATACTTAACAATCATTTTCTTTTCAGGAATAATCATATATTCACTCCTTTTAGAACAGAAACACATTATAAAATACACATTTTATTCTATGAATTACATGGAAAATTTAAGCATTGGCAAACCTTGCGCCGAAAAACATATAAGTGTTTTTCTTGTCAATCTCTACACGCTCAAATGCTCCTGCGTACACAAAGGGAAGTTTATTAAATTCCTTTTCGGTGTAAAGTTCACCACCAACAAGAATGTTACCGTCACGCACTTTAGGGTTCTTCGGAAAATTGTCATACTGTTCACGAACACGATAATAGGTCATAGTTATTCTCCTTTCACTACTGGACTGCGACTTTTAGATAGTTCTGTTCATAATCTGATTGATGCTTGCCACAAACGGAACATCACAGTTCTTGAACCCTAAAGTCAGCTTTGCCTTTTTCATTCTGTCCCGCCATTCCTGATGAGCGTCATAAGGCGAATAATAGATTTTTGCGTCCTCAATGTTTTCGCTTGTCTTTGCCGTTCCCCCATAATAACGGTTCACGAAAGACAAATTACCCTTGCTGTTGAATACTGCGATTACAAATTTGTTCACGGTTTTTCCTCCTTTGTTGTGGCCTTTTGCCACTATACACATTATACTATATGGTCATGTGTTTGTCAAGGTTCACTTGTATTTTTAGTCCAAGTCCCTTTCATACTTTCGCCACATTCTGTCCTCTTTTTCATTCTCATAGATTTCGTCATCCCAATAGGCTTCGTCATAAATACCATCTTCATCGTCGGACTTAATTCCCTTTTTCGCCTTTTCAAAACTGGAATATCCGGCAAGTTCTGCTACGAAATCTTCATCGTGCCAAAACAAATCGTTCAGTTCCGTGTCGCTCATGCCATCAGGATAAAGTTCCTCCAATCTGTCTTGGATTTCTTCAAGGTCATCCTCCGAAAATACATCAGCAACATACTTTCCGCCTTCCCAAAACTCAAAATCTACAATGTCAGTTTCGGAATAAATTTTCATTTTAGCGTCCTCCTATCAAATCATCATTACACTGGGCAACCAGTTGTAGTCCAGTTCGTCCTCGGTAGCGTAATTCGCAATTATGTTGTATGCCTGTCGCAGATAGTCGGCCCGTCTTTCAATCAGGTCGCCACCCTTACCAATTCGTTCTTCAATATCCTCATCGTAAATCAAAGAACATCCGCCTTCGGAATACTGCCGCCAATCCTTAGCACCACACAAAAGCTGTTTCAAGTTTTCGTGATTCAGATTGTACCCATCATCACGCTGATACAGGCTTTCGTAATCGTTCAGGATTTCTAAAGCATAGGTAGCACGAATCTTGTCACGCTTGCTGTCATTCATTCTCTTTTCAATTCTTGCCTTGATTTCACCGATTTTCATACTGTTTTTCTCCTTTCGTTTACGGACATCGATTTTGAGGAAAACTTCCTAAAAAAGAAAGCCGCCCCTTTTCTACCATATACATTGTACCACATACTGCTTTATCTGTCAAGAATTGTGGTTGTATATCAGTTGTCAAAGGGCGGCGAATTTATTTCCTTTATTATAGGGCTGTTAAAAATCTTCATATTTGTTCTTCATAAACTTTTTTAGCGTGATTGAATTGTTTTCTCTGTTCCAATGAACACGGAGTTCCGTTCCCGCAGCATTTTCAATCGTCCCGAACATTTCATAAATGATTTCAGAAGGTATAGTGATTCTTCCACGGCCGTCAATCGTAGCAAAACTTGTAATTCCTGAAATTTCAAACTTGTCAGGCAAAAATATCACGACCTTTCCACAATGCCTTAAATTTGCGATACAAGACGCTTTTCTATTTTTGGTATAATCTTGTGTCCAAACATTAAAAACGCCACACAACGCATCCTCGTAGGTCTGGTGACATTTTACGGTATTTTTACCTTGTCGGCATCTTAAGTGGATTTGTCAATATGCTTTCAGCTTCGTCACTTGGCGGGATATACCGAATGTTTGTAATATAAAGCCACGAAAACCAATTCATAAATCGTTCTTTTGCTTCCTTCTTCGTTCGACCTAAAACATAATAAGAACATGGTTTTACTGAATTAGCATATGTAGCAGATATTTCCCACAACGCAACATCCTGATTGGGAATACATCGAACAAGTTTTTGTCCATATCCGTGTTCTGTTACGAAGTCCTCGTACACTAATTCACATAGTTTCATAGTGATTATACCTTTTGAATGACACGCTTCAGCTTTTTATTCATGCTTGCGATATATTCATCAAGAATTTTGGACTGTTCTTTGGTTTCGCAATAAGCGGTAATGGTGATGGTTTTGCTTTTGAAGTCTTTGGTGTAGGTGTCGGTGACAACATTTGTGATATGTTTTTCAGCAAGAAAATTGTGAAGTTTCTGCATGGCAACAATGTTGTCACACATTAGAACATTGACATACAACCTGTCTTTGGACAGCTTGTTACTGATGCTAACAGCAACAATACACCCAACACCTGCGGCAATAGACGCTACGATATTTGGCACTAAACCATCAGACCGAACAACAATTTTAGTGATGTAATATCCAATAAAAGTGGATAGGGACAGCGAAATTCCAGCGAAAATTGCCTTGTTTCTTTGAATAAAGATTGCTTTAGTGGTGTTCAGAATATTGTCCACCACTTTAGCCAGGAACATCATGCCAAACTGTATCATTTATACCTCCCCGAACAAGTCCTTGTAGTTCTTTCGCTGTTCATCATCCTCGAAAACTACCTTGAAATTGCCATCTTCAGAAGTCGCAACACCATAACAATAAATATCGTCTTGATTCATGTTTTTAACAAACTGCCAGTGACGAAGATAAATCCTGTAACTGTCTTTATAGAACGCATTTGTGGCTTCTTCAAGGCTGTTATAATAGTTGCCATAGGCCCATGAAATGTTCTTGTTTTCATCGATGGTATATCCGTGTGCGAACACATAGGACTGATAAGCGTCTGGCATAGAAATTAAAGCATCCTTGCCTTTAGTGTCGAGGATATAGACTTTCTTTCCGTTTTGAAATACGCAACCAATCATTTTGAAATTCTCCTTTCAATACTATACATAGCGGATAGGCTTTTCCCATCCACTATATATAGTATATCATAAAGACATTTGCTTGTCAAGGTTATCCCTTTTGACCGACTAACAAATCCATTGGTTTTTTGGGCATAACTTTATTATACAGTTCTTCTACTGGTTCAACAACTTTGTCGTCCTTTTTAGTGCTTACTGTGCCGTACACATCGTCATCGAGTAAATCTGGAAACAGACCAACATTCCCAAAATCCGAAACAACATTACCTGTGATAACATCATACCAAGGCTTCATATCTGGCCAGTTTGTATAACAACAAGTATCAGATTCCTTATCGTACTTGAATGTTGCCGCTTCATTTTTACTGAAAATATTACGCATAATAGCGTGATATTTTTCAGGTATGTTATATAGGTCAATGTCCGCTTGAACATAGTCATAATGACCGTATGTAGCCATTATTTATCACTCCTTTATAACGCCACACGCTTTGGCTTCTTTCATAATCTGATTATACGCTGGGCTTCCCTTTGTGACTGTAACTGGTTTCACAAGCTCACCTTTCTCGTCAAACTCGATTTCTTTTTTATAATACTGGCTTGCAAAAAGTCCATGCCAAATAGAAACCGAACCATCTTTTTCGAAATACAATGGGTTTGCGATATAGTCATAATTTATAACACCATCACAAGAGCGAATATAAATTCTTAGATAGCCTTCGAGTCTGTCAATTCTATTTATACAGTATGGCGCATGAGAAACAAATCTGGGGTTAAAAAACTTCATATGTTCTGTTGGAACAAGAATGTCACCAATAGCATAATCACGGAAGTCATAGGGATTGTTCTTAACCTCCGATAAATGAATATACTTAATATATGTTGTTTTGTCATCAACATACTTGTCTTTTTCCATTATTGAACCATTTTTTGTTACTTGTCTACAACCAACTTCACCATCTTCTTTTGTATCAGGCAAAGAAACGATTTCTAAAGTTTCACAATAAAGATTGTAGTATTTACTTAACCATCTATTAATGGTTACATACTTTCCGACAGCCAAATCCTTAAAACGCACGGTATTTCCTCCTTAAATAGATAAATTCTTGCTTCACAGACCGTTGCCTATTTAACATAGGTCTTACATAATCTCCACAAGCGTATAAGTTCGGGTGTACCTCACCCTACTATGATTATTATAACACTAAATAGCGTTATCTGTCAAGCAAACGCAGACCCTCGTTTAGAATATTGATAGCTGCGTTAATATCCCTGTCATGTTCAATACCACATTCAGGGCAAATCCACTCTCTAATAGACAAGTCTTTTGTCCCCTCATATTTAGCACCACAACAATGACAAATTTGACTGCTGGGATAGAATCTGTCAATTACAACAAGTTCTTTCCCATACCATTTAGTCTTATACTTAAGCTGTCTACGAATTTCATAAAAGCTACTGTCGCTTATATGTTTAGCCAACTTATGATTGCGCACCATGCCGCCAACATTTAAGTCCTCTATACATATAACATCATAGTTCTTTACTAATTCAGTAGTCATCTTGTGTATAGCGTCTTTTCTTTGGTCTGCTATTTTCTGATAGGCTTTTGCTAACTTAATTCTTGCCTTATCTCTGTTATTACTTCCTCTTGACTTTCGAGAAAGCTGACGATTAAGTTTGGCAATTTTCTTTTCAGACTTATTATAAAACTTATGGTTTGGATAACGAATTTCATTAGAACAAACGGCAAGAACTTTTATTCCAAGGTCTATTCCAACATTTTCACCAGTCTTTTCAAACGGCTTGATTTCTACATCCGTACAACATATAGAAACATAATATTGTCCTGCTGGATTTCTTGAAATAGTCGCATTTAATATTCTACCTTCAACCTTTTTAGAAACTTTACATTTAACAAGTTTCAGTTTAGGGAGATTGATTTTATTGTTATAAATACGAATTATATTACCAACATTTGTCACGCGGTAACTTTGCCTATTATTCTTTTTGCTTTTATATTTAGGATAACCAACCATTTTCTTCTGTTTTATTCCATGAAAGAAATTTTTATAAGCAGCATCAAGGTCTTTTAATGACTGCTGAAGCGCATTTGTTGGCGCATTGCTCAACCATTCATTTTCTTTCTTATGATTAGTCAAGTCTTTGGCGCAGTCATAATAATTAAATGTCGTTTTGTCTTTTTCATATGCTTCACGACGAATGGTTAGGTAATGATTATACACATATCTACAACAACCGAATGTCTGTTCTATTTGATTTTGCTGTTCTTTATTAGGATATATTCTAAAATTATAACTGTATTCTATAACACCCCCTCCATTTCACCTTTTAATCAAGCCATTATCTACGCACTCCTTTACAAGCTGACCGTAACAAGGACTGTCTTTTTTAACACCATCTACTTTAATAGAGTCCTTAGAAATTGTAAACAACTTTCTATAATATGCTTTAGAAAACAACCCAGTATACGGCTTGTAGTCACACGCATCAAACCAAGAAGGTCTTACAGTGAATGTATCTTCTCCAAGTGTTCCATTTTCACAAACAACCTTTACCCGCATATATTCACTATCAATACCAGATTCCTTACTATAATAATAATCTTTATATCCTATTACCTTACAAACACAGCCTCGACAAGTACAGCCATAATGATTTTTAGCGTTTCCGACAACATAGCTTCCAACAGGGAAAGGAATCGGTATTTTATCTTTTGTATCTTGTATATCGACATTTGCTTTTACAAACATCCTATAATCGACAGGCCATCTTGTTCCAATATCTTGAGGTCTATCACTATGAATTACTTCTACAAAAATTTTTTCATTAAGTCCATTTACTTTAATAACTTTACAAATAGTATACTGATTTGTTACAGCATAACCATTATTGGGTTTGCCAATAATATTCATACCAACCTTTAATTCACGGTATCTCATGCTTCTTTCTCCTTTTCATTCTTCAAAAATTCTTCGTATTCAGCACAAAGCTGCTTATAACATGGGCTGTCTTTACCAACATTATTTACTACTGGAACTCCATTTTCAATAGAGAACAATTTCCTATAATTGGCAGCACCATAAAGTCCAGTCCAACCATTAGTTGTTACAAGGTCGAAATAATCATCATCAACAGAAAATGCTTCCCCAACATGGCATTCAAATCGTTCGTGAGAAATTATTTTTAACACAATAAATCCAAATTCATTCGTTTCAATGACTTCTCCAACACAATATGAGTTTGTAATACTGTATTTGTCATCTGACATTTTATTACCCTTAACAATATCTCCAACCTTAAACTTCATACAATCACCTCATATACAGTATTTACATCAACCATCTCACGAATAACATCAACTGCCTCTTTTAGAACCTCTTTTTCTGTGTCGCCAGAACATACAAAGATATTCTGCTTACCACGCTTCAGCCAACCTTCATAATGATTGTACTTAAAAATTACCTTCATTTTGTAAAAAAGATATTCACAATACTGTTCAGGATAAAGAAATTTCGTCATACTTTTTCTCCTTTCAACATTAAAAGAAAAAGCCCATTCAGACCCCTTCTTCACTATGTATATTATATCATAATACAATACATATGTCAAGTAACAGTGTCTAAACAGGCTAATTCTTAACAGGGCAAACATTTTTCGTTTTCTATGCGAAATTCAACAATTTCATCTTGAAGTTCATCCATGATTGAAACCATAAGTTCATAATATCCATCGTCTTGGCAATACCGATAACAAATCTTTTCCATATCGTTACCGGTATATTTCCACGATTCCTTATTGTTGTATTCGGTCAAGCCTTCGCAAATGTGCCAAATACAACTTTCAACACTATCAAAATCACGGTAAGTACCATCGTAATTGCGCCAACCACCAATATTATTTTTGTTCTTGAAATAATACGATGTTCCCCATCCACTTTCAAGACCAAACTTGGCAAGCAAATAAAGCGGATTGATGCCGTAATATTTACCGCTTTCAATAATAGTCCATGCGTAGTCATACAGCCCGCTACGAGAATTTTTTAGAACATATTGAAATTCTTCAGTAGTGTAGTTGACTTCATCAGTGAACACTTCATACGCACTACAAACGCTGAAAAGCATAAAAATTACAAGCAGAATACTAATAACTTTCTTCATTTTGACCAGTCCTTTCTTTCTGAATTACCCCAATATTTTACCATAAAAAACATGAAATGTCAAGAAAAGCATGAAAATTCATGCGGAATATAGAAAAAATGCGCCACTTTTTAGGTGACGCATTTTTCAAAGAAAGGAGAAACTAACAGCGGAAGGGAATTGGCATTTCATCTATAAAAGACAAATTCTTGCTTCATCGACAATTGCCTATTAAAAATATAGGTCTTACATAATCTCCACAAGCGTTTTGGTTTGGGTGTGCCTCACCCTACCCCCAAGCCGTAGGTATCAACTTGTAGCAACCATCTCGGTTGCATGGTAATGGTATCAGATTTGAACTGATGATGCTTGTTAAGCATACAGGTTTTCAAGACCTGCGCAATAAACCAAACTCTGCCAACCATCCATTTTTACTGATTCACGAATTTTACACTTTACAAACTGACACAGCATATTCCATGTATTTTTCTGCCGCTGTAAGTTCGGCATTAGCATACTCAAAGATACTATCATCGCCATCACAGATATTAAACAGCGTTTTTGCCTTTTCGAGTCTTACCTTTGCCGCTTCAATCAGCTCACAATTCATTTAGTTATCTCCTATTTTTATGAATTTACAAAGCCAATCCCATCCTAAACGCTTTGTGTGACCGACCACTAACTTCAGCTCGGTGTTTCCCATCTAATCATATCTCCATATATAACCCTTATAAGTTTTCTTATAGCCTTCTGCGGCAGCACATATGCCTCTATAATATCTTTTTTCTAAAACTGGATTGTTGTCTGAAAAATATTTAGCGGCAGTTCTTACAGAAACGAAACTGTTTATAAATTCTTTTGTATGCTTATCATAACAATATACTTTTTTAGAATTAACATTCTTATCTTCTGTTTTTAAGTTTTTTAATATATAGTTGGAATGATATGTGTTTTCCAACGCAGTAACCCATTCAAGATTATCTAATCTATTATCTGTTTTTATACCGTTCTTATGATTTACTTGGTTTTTACAATCTTCATGTGGTATAAAAGTGGTTGCTATTATTGTATGAACGCCAAACCCCTTTCTAACATGATTGTTATAAAAATTAACAATTTCATAACCACAATAATTTATACTTGGCTTTAATGGCTCTCCATTTTTAGCATAAACAATGCCATTTGTGTCGCAAGAGTACATTTCCCATCCTTTTATGCCAACAGGACTTTTCTTATATATAACAAATCACCAACCATAATTGGATTATAATTAAATTGGTGCGGATGACCAGTAACGAACTGGCATGAGACAAAGCTCGACTGCTTTTAAGGCAGTTGTGTATACAATCCACCACATCAGCATATACAAACTTCGATGAACTTCAGCCGCGTGGATACCCTACGACCAAACACAAACATATCTTACCATAACTCACGGATTTCGTCAAGTTTTACAGTTTTATGCTTTAGTCCTTTAGCTTTATATGTTAAAAACTTTTAACTTTCAGCTTTATTACTTAAAATTTGAATTTTAATCTTTACAGAATCATTTACATAACACAGATACTTGTGTTTGTTATAAATTTCTTCTTTTTAAGAATTAGAAATTTTAAGTAAATAGAGCAGTATTTTTTGCCATATTAACGATTTAGAAAATACCGCTAAAAACTAAAACGGTTTGTGGTTTAAGGGTTACGAAATCCACCGAAGGTTTGTGCTAATTAGTACTCAAACTCGATTGTTGTAACTGCGTTACTAACACTAAGAGCAGCGTCTACATCGGCCTCGAAAATCCGCACATAATCATACAGCTTATTAGCAACATCATTCGCACCAAGAGGGTCGATGAAGTCATAGGTGTTAGCGGCAATAAACATCTTCTTTGCGGCATCAATGGCTTCAACATTTGTCTTGCCATCCTTCGCACCAAACAGACCAGTTACATACTCATTAGCACGAACCTCAAGATTTGCCCCATTGTGAATGTCACAGTCCTCAAGAGCCATATGACTATCCTTCGCCAGCTTGCCCATAAGCAACTTGATGTTGTTGATGCCCTTCTGCTTCATTTCGATTGCCTCGGCAACGGTCATAACTTCGTCACCAACAGTTACATTAGTGACTGCGTTGGACAGCACAACAGCCCGTTTCATAGCGTTTCTGCGACGAATGAGGTCATTGATGCTTTCATAAGCAGACTTTGTTTCAGCAATATAGTCGCCAATAGACTTTCCGTTAATCTTCTCGTTACTGTGCTTATTACTACGACAGAACTTGGTTTCAGAAATTGCCTTTTCGATTCTGTCGTCGATAGTTTTCAGCTCTGCCAAAGCACGATGAATTGTCATCTTTTCCTTGTTCATTATAATTCCTCCTATTAGTTACTTCTGAAACAGCGCCAGAATATCGTTATAGACTTGAACAACAACATCTTTTGCTGCGCCTACGGCATCGTATGTTACATTTTTAGCTACGACCATCTTCATTACAGTATCAGAAGATGGCACAATCAAGAAAAGCACAATTCCGATGATGCAAATAGTTGTTCCTGTTTTCATTTTCTTTATTGCAGATTTCTCTTCTTCCTTGCTACACGCTTCATCAATAGACAATGAACCGCAGACAAGCAAAATAAACCCGATTATAAGGCCAAAGAAAAGCGCTCCCCACTTCAAGGTGCCGGCACAATCAATCAGGTAAAATACCCACGGGTTAATTACAGGTTCCATTTTCCCTCCAAATTTGTAAATTTTTTGTAAATTTATTGTTAATAAATTATGAACATTATGTAAATTTTTTGTAAATTTTTAATGAAAGGAGAGACGGTTTGTAGTTTATACGCCGCCAACTTGATGAATGTGGTGATGCTTGCGGGAATCGAGCCACGCATTTCCGCCTTGAGAGGGCGGTTTCCTACCCTTAGAAGAAAGCACCAGATAAGCCCAGTGGGATTAGTCAGCCAGACTGGGCGACGCTGAAAGAAAGGAGAAAAAACAGAAGATGGTGGTGATGCCAGCAAGTAACGAACTATACATTTCCATCTTGAGAGGATGGCGTCCTGCCTTAGACGATGGCACCATGAAAAGATGGGTGGTGAGTTTTTATACTGGTCATACCACCAACACCAGTAGGAGGTAAAACTATGTGAAAGGAGGTTGGTAGGCAGGGTGGGAGGTGCGCCCACGGTCACAACTTTATAAGAATTGGGCTTTAACTAACTAAGCTACCTGCCTGTGTCTTTCATTGTGTACTTATTATACCATAAATGTGGCAGTCTTGTCAAGTGGTTTCAGTAATTGTTTACAAAAAGTTTACAATTTAACGATTTCTAAGCTCAACAAGAATGTCTTTCAGCACTTCAAGAATCTGATTTAGAATAATTTCAATCATAAAATGCTCCTTTTATTCATTATTTTTCCCTAAATTCTTGGGGACGAAGCCAACTAAAAGACTAATGGCAAAACTAAAGACCGTTTCCGACCAGTAGCAGACAATAGAATTTTAGAAGGACAACTTTTCCACAATTCCGGTACACAGTATGTAGCTTTTCGCTGTCTATTGTCAGCTTTTATTAAGTCTACTATAAATAATAAAATGCCAACTCACATTACTTCGCATCAACTGTCTCATAGGTTTTGCTCCATCAAGCCCTATATAATACCGCAACTATTATATAGGTCGTCCCGCAAGAACGGAAGGGAGGTGATGCCCATACGGGCTGGTCGGAGAGATGGGACTCTAACCCACAGCCTCAACACCCCAAATGTTGCCGTCTAACAATTGACTTACTCCCCGATATTAAAAAGCAGTTTAACGACTTGCTTAGGTCTCAAATTGTTGTTCAGTTAATTCTTTTAACTTATCATCATATGCCTTACAAGCATCTTCAAATATTTTATAATACCCAAGGCTATATCTGACGCCATTATGAATCAACGCAGCTCTATACAAATTTTTGCTGTTGACTTTGACCACGCCAACATGACCAGATGTATTGTTCCGTCCTTTTTTATGTTTTAAAGATATTGAATCTTTTACTGGTGTTTTATAATATGGGTCTTTCCAAATTACATTGTTAATGATGCCTGTTATAATTTGTTTTGACACACCAAATTCATCAGCAAGAGATTGGTGTGTGTATTTACCACCACTTTTTGAATACTTATCTCGTATTTCGTTTACACTTTCCCATGTCAATTTTGAATTGTGATTGTTTTCCCCACTTATTTTAGACTTATCGAACGCGCCTGTGTCATAAGCGTGCTGTAAATTATGTCCATATGTACACCATTCAAGATTATCGACATTATTATTTAATTTATTTCCATCTTTATGGTTGATTACAGTATACTTATTAGGATTGTCAAGGAAGGTATGCGCTACCGCTTTATGAATAATTATATGTTTCTTATTTTTATTGCCAATCCAAACTCTTACACTATAATATCCAGTTCTTAATATTTCTGGTTTTAATATTTTCCCAGTATTTTCATTCATTAATTCTCCGTCTGAAGATATGAGAAAATTGTTATCAATCGAAATATTTGGATATATTAGTCTTTTCCAAATTTTTTCCAGCCTATAATCACTCCTTTTTGCCACACCCCATTCTCCATATTAAGTACAGCCTTTTGACTGTACTTATAGTATATCATAACAATGTGTCTGTGTCAAGGAACATCGTTAAAAATACAATGTTTCTTTTGGGAAATCATATCCATAAACAATAAACAGTTTTGCTTCTTCAAAACTATCTACTCGTGCGCATAAATATTTTTTTCTAAATTTTTCACGAATTTTAACTGCTTCGGCAACATCATGCGCAATAAAAAATTCGCCAAATGAAAGATAGGCATTAAGGCAAAGGCTTGAAAACTTGGAAACTTTCATTATTTTAGCCTCCTCTTCGGTAATTTCACCATTATCAAGAAGAAGTTTAATAAAGTCGTCCGCACATTTTTTATAAACATTAAGGCTTCTTAGGTCGTCGTTCTTTGCATTGCCACAAGTTGAAGCTATAAAATCTTTTTTTGCCTCAAACTCTTTCAGCCTTGCGTTAAGAACACCAACAAATGCTTCCTTCATTTTATAAAAGTATTCTTTTGCTGGAGAATTATCGCCAACGCCATCAGGACAAATCATTTTATTGGCACGGATTATAAATTCATCTTCGCTTATATCGCCTTCAAACATACTGATATACAGTTTATTGAAGTAGTTTATAGATTTTTCAAACGACGACATTGACTTAGAGATGCAGCTTCCTTTACCTTTATCAAAATCTGGAACATAAAACACATCTGCCGTTCTATATCTATAAACTTTGCCATCGGTATTTGAACGATATGAATATTCGCCATCACCAGTTTTTCCGACAGCAACACCCTCATCATTCCATATACTGTTGACAACTGGCATACCTTCAACAAAATATGCTTCTAACATAATTATCCCTCCTTCCCACGAATTGTCATCCAAGAATTATTATACTGAATGTCATCACCATTTACAATAATTCGTTCTCCATCGCAAATGGGAACAACATCAATATGATGCTCGTCTGCGAACTTCTTGAATGAGAACCACTTTTTCCACCACGATTGCCAATGAGGTTTAATTGTGAATGGAACAAGACCAAGAGATTCTGTACTATCGAGAACATCACTAACAATATTAGGGTCAGCGAATTTGGCAACTTCAATATTGGGTGTCATAATAATGCTTCCGGCAGACTCACCAATTACAACACCGCCGTTGTCAGAAAAACGCTTGATGGCAGGAAGAAGATTTCTTTCACGAAGCATATACAAAAACAGCCATGTGTTTCCGCCAGGAAGATGAAGAACATCATAAGAGCCAAGAATATCATCCATGAACTCCTCAACATCGTAATCCCATGTGTTTACAATATCCCATTTTACACCATGATGCCAATTTTGAGAATTTCTAAACAAAACCCTATCGCTATACATAGGAGCATAAGACGGAATGGTGATTACAGAAAAATCGTCTTTTCCTGTTAGCAACTTCATGTCTTTTCTAAAGTCAGCCGTTATGGTACTATAAAGAACACACTTTGCCATTACCGCACCCCCAACTTCACACGACAATCGTAACACAGATTCTTACATTCTTCAGTATGGTTTTTACCACACACAGGACAAATCATATTTGTTACGCCAAACTTAATTTTGTCCAACTTTACGCCCTTATCGTAATAATACATTCTTTGACCATCAGACCAAAAATGCTGCCACTTAGCATCTTCAATTTTGGGTTCACCAGTTTCTTTCCAGTCAGAAGGTTTATCTTTTTTGTTGAACTTATCAACAATTTCCTGTGTCATTTTGACCCATTCGGACATAGCACCACCGTTACCACAAGGCTGTGCTCTAAAAGACACAATGTTTTCGGTTTTCTTATCAATAGCAATCATAGCACGATTGTTAATAGAAATATAGCGAATGGTTTTCCCATTAAAGTCATAATCGTACTCGGCAGTATTACCACGATAACAAACAAGCATATGTTCGTCACGCATAACAGACAACGGAGCAAGGAAATAAGTATTGTAACCGCTACCAATAAGATTATAACAAGAGTTCCACTTGTTCTTATTGATTGACATGAAACAATAGTCAAGAGGGTCAATGGAAACAGTTACAGTTCCCTTACAAGCCTTATTTTGAAGCACTTTCGACACTTCAATATCAAACTTGTCGTCCATAAAATACTTACTAAGGAACTTTGACAGCTTCATGCCAACCTTATAAGTCGGAGAGCAATACTTTTCCATAGTTTCGTTCTTAGGACAAGCGTTCTTACGGAAATCGTCAAGACTAAAATAATCAAGAATTACAGAGTGGAAAGGATATGCCTTTTTCAGACCGTCTACAAGACCACGAAGTTCACCATCCGAAATAGGAATATCAATAATTTTGCTGACCTTCAACTCGTTACCCATGCCAATATAAAATTCATACTTGGCATCGGCCCATTCTTCAAGATACTTGTCAATTGCGGCATTACACACTTCAGCATCTTTACATTTAGTAGACCAAAAAAGTGCAGTCTTAAACTTTTCCTTGTCTACCTTGGAAATCATTTCCTCTTTAATCTTCTTGAGTTTCTTTGTAGCAATCATTTTGAATTTTTCTCCTTTCAGTTTGTTTTTTACTATGCTTATAGTATACCACAAACAACTGAGGCTGTCAAGTGTTGTAAAGGATTAACCTTTACAACACGTCAGATTACCATTGTTACCATATTTATTTACATGACGACCACATACAGGACAAATAAGATACGGAACACCAAAAGTTACCTTGTCAATAGGAACATCTTCCAAAGAACAGGCATACTTAACAGGGTCTTTCCACGCAAACTGACCAACTCTGTTAGTATACTCCTTGGTTGGGTCAACAGCAACCCTTGCTGTACCACGAAGTTCATACAATCCACCAAAGTCTGGACTATTACTTTTTTTACCCTTATTGTTTTCTGCCACATACCATTCGGCATCTTTAATACCGAAATAGTTTTCAATGGCTTCCTGTACGAACTCCTTGATAATCTTATATTGAGAAATAATCTCATTGTCAGGATAACCACGATGAATGAAGAATGTACCATTGTCCTTATTTACAAGAACATATGCTCTAAACATCTTGGAATTTGTGACAACCTTACCAGTAGGGAAATTATACTCATAATCATTGCCATTACACTGATAGGCAACGATGCCAGAGTCATCAATCATGTACGCAACACAACCATTAGACTGCGCACCATGTCCAGGCGTCATACAAGTAGTCCAATTGTTCTTATTTGTGGACGACATAAGATAGTCAATTGGGTCAATAGAAATACAAAACTGACCACTTATTACCTTATTTTGAAGAACCTTTGAAACATCAATATCGAACTTATCATCAAGGAAATACTGATGTAGGAATTTGGAAATCTTCATTCCGGGCTTATAAATTTCGATATTGTTTTTCAGAACTTCATTATCTGGACACTTATTCGCCTTAATATCCCCAATACTAAAATAATCAAGAATTGTGCTGTGAAAAGGATACCTACATTTCAACTCGTTGAAAAGCATCCCAATTTCTTTGTCGCTTGCAGGAATGTTTACTGGTCTAACAAATTTAAGATTTTTACCAAACATAAGGTAAAACTCATACTTCGCATTTGCCCACATACGAATATATTCGTCCACGACATTATCTTTAACATCTGAAGTACATCCATAATACCCCAAAAGAGTTTTTACTTCTTTACGATTTACAAGACTAATCATCTCATCAATGATTTTAGGGTCTTTATCTTTGACACGAAAAGCATACTTATATTTAACATCTACATCAAGCTTTTTGCCTTTGACAGCAACAGGAGCATACATACCATTATATATAAAAATCTCTTCGCCATCAACAACAACAGCAGACTTGCCGCAATTTTTGAAGTCCTTTACATTCTGTAAAGTACATCTAAAAGTTTTTCCACAAAACCGCTTTACAGCCATTATTACACGGCTCTCAGTATCAAACCTTTCGGCAATAGTTTCCCAGTCATAAATACGACATTCCATTCCAACATCAAGGTCGGAATCTTCGGTGATTTCACCAGTCAGAATAAGCTTCAACTTCTCGACATTCTTATCCATGATTTTTCTCCTTTTTGAATTTACTATATTGGGTGGGGATTTCTCCCCACCCTTATAGTCTACCATATTACCTGCGTTTTGTCAAGTTACGCATCGAACCCATACTTATGAAGCAGAGCATAAGCATCGTCAAGCTGTTCCTGTGCTGCGGCAATCTTCTTACGAGCATCACGAACAGCCTTCTCGTCTACGACAGGACCCTGCTCCCATACAGTAACAAGCTTTTCGGTATAAGGCTTGCCAATGAGGGTTTTCAGCGCCTCAGACAGACGATTTCGAGTGGGAATTGCCTCAAAAGCTTCTACCTTAACGACATCTCGACTACCATCCTTACCGCCTTCAACAGCAAACACGCCCTCGCGTTCATCAAAAACATAACCGTTGGAACAGGCTGTGGACAGATTGATAACATCGAGGTCGCCAAAATCGTCGGCAACAAGGACATACTTGTTTCCATTTCGAGTAGTCAGAATCATGCCAACTTCCAAGTCACCATTGTAAAAATTCTTCTTCATGTGTAAATTCCTCCGTTAAGTAAATTGTTTGTCTTTCGACAGTTTTATTATACAACTTGGCAACCTCAGTTGTCAAGGATGTACCAAATTTCTATGGTCTTATTGTACCATATTTGTCCGCTTGTGTCAAGGATGACCCACATTTTTTTACTTGTTGCTAAAGAATTTTGCTTTATCAACATCTTTAATCATCTTCATAACACGACCAATTTGTGCCATCATGTGCGTCGGACACACGGACTCTGTTGTTTTATGCTCGTCATAATATCCGCTACTAACATTACAACTTGCGATTCCCCAAGAATTTGAAAGATGTCTAACATCAGAACTTGAACCAATTTTTCTTTCAAATCCAAAAGATTCCACATATTCCATAAAATCTTTGTTGGTTGTATCATAATACACGACTTCTTTTTCACCATGACGGTCAAACTCAATCATGTACTTCAAAGCGTGCTTCTTCCCATCAACAATTTCTTTCTTCAAATCCTTTACTGCCTGTTTTGCTCCGACACATCCAATTTCCTCGTCTGTCGTAAACAGGAAGTACGGTTTTTTATCACAATTGTTAATAAGATAAATTGCGGCATACACACCACATCTATCGTCGCCACCAATTCCCTGCGGACTACTCAAATAAATAAGGTCTTTGTCGTCAATAGAATATGTTACATACAAATCCTTAACAATCTGTTTATGTACAGTATCCATATGACACACGAACATAATAGGAATTTCGCCCTTACAGAAAATATAGTCATCAGTCACAGTAACATTTTCTTTACCGAACTTTTTGGGAAGATTTTCAGCCAAATACTTTTTAATATTAGACTGCTTTGCTTTGATTAGATACTCAAACCCCTTTTGATTAAATGGTTTCATGTTGACATTTTCCTCCTAATGATTATTTTTTGTGCGCTATACCAGAAATCATTTCCTTATGAACAGCATAATCATCCATACTTTTTACCAAATTATCATCCTTGGCAAAAACAAACCTAACCCTCTTATTATTTTCAGGGTCACGAAATGTGTATAGAAGTTTACAGTTCCGAAGAATAAGATAACCAGCCATGTTCTTTTGATAGATGCACACGCCGTTCTTATTGTTCACATTATACCACTCCTTTCTGTGTTTGTCAAGTCAAGGACTCCAAAGGCGGATTGTCCTCATTGATTTTAGCATCAACATAAGTTTCAACTACTTTAAGACTACTATTCCAACTGCCATACTTATTATCATAACTGTTATTATAGCCGTTATTATAACCGTTATTATAGCCGTTATTATAACTGCCACCACCATAAGACCCGCCGTTATAAGTCAAAGACTCAATATTATCCAGCTCAGATTTTACTCTCTCTTTTGTGTCAGGAGAAGGATAAAGAATGGTATAATCTACATCCTTGAAAATAATTCCATTTTCACCACAAACATAAAAGATACGGATGTTTTTGGAATTTTTTCTTGTCTTATCATTTACAGCGATAATGAAATACTCTGTTCTATAAGGCTCAAACGCTTCCTTTGCCACCTTAACAAAATATTTTTCAGTGCTTGAGTCATAGATGTCGTCAGTTCCGGTGCTTACAATAACAATATTAGGACTAAAAACATCTTCATTACACAGCCCATAACCATCAGGGTCAAGCATCGCAGATTTTGAATCTTCTGTACCTTCGCCATACATAACTTCTGCCATCAAACGAAGCGCACAATAATCCACATCATCTGCTTTGACTTGAACAGTGTAATATCCAGCCTTTTGTGTAGGAATTGCCATGTCAACTGCCGAATAACAGCCCTCTTTTGACACTTCAGTTACTCCAACAGCAGCAAACCGACTTGTCGCAGCTTTAAGATAGTGCTTAATTTGCCCTATAAAGGAAGCATAAAGATTAAGTCTTGGAATACCGCCATCAATAAAGTCTACTGTCATTTTGAAACACACTCCTTACGAATTTTTTATTGTGACACTATTATACCATATTGTCCTTGCCCTGTCAAGTATCGTCTACAACTCCAAGGAAATACTCTATATCTTTATCCGCTTTGAACACAACGGTCTTTCCAACGGCATAAGAATCTGGCATTTCTCGTTTTACCATATACTTTACACCTTTAATAAAAGGTGGGCAATACTTGTCACCATGAAAAATGACATAGTTGGAAACCTTTGCCATTGAAACACTCCTTAAATATGAATTTCATCATCATCATTGGATAAATCACGAAGATAAGCGTCGTACATATTTCCAAATTCACGATATACATATTTTACATCATATGTTGTATTTTTCTGAAGATAATCCATGGTTTCAAGCAAATTTCTAAAAAGATAATTATTGTAATTTTTTACAATAATGTTAAATATTTTATAGAATTTTGCTTTAAGTTTTTGACGACAAATTTTCTTTCCAGTTTCTTCATCAAAAACATCGTCGCCATGACATCTTGCCACAACACGGTAAAAATCTTTTACAGAATAAAAGTCGCCGATGCAGAATGGGAACCATGGAACATTTACGCCAGCTTTGCCTGTTTGCTTAAACTTTTTGTCAAACAACTTGTCAAGTTCGCTGCGAAAATCAGCCGTAGCAACTACAACCTTGTTCTTTTCATCCACACGATATTGAATATCGTATTGCATATAACACCGCCCCTTACGAAATATTGTCTGTTTCACTTTTATTAGCCTGATAACACAACATTTCTACAAAAATGTCCATATCAAACTCTTTATTGCCACATTTTGGACAGCAGAAGCCAGCAAATTCAACATTTTCACGATGAAACGGAAGTGTATCAATGTCGGACTTCTTACCATCTGTACTAATTATAGCACCACATTTGCGACAAGTCAAGGAAACACTATCAAGACCGACATCGAAGAACAGTCCATGCTCTTTCATGCTTCGCATATATTTTTCACCCTCTCAACGGCTTTGTTAAAAATTTCATTGTTATTTTCACAACCATAAAAGTTCCTTCCTGTATTGGCACAAGCTATGCCACAACTACAAGACCCGAAACAATGGTCAAGGACACTTTCGCCCTCATTCGTATAAGTTTTTATCAAATATTCAAGCAGGGCAACTGGCTTTTGACTAACATGAAACCCTCTTTCTTGCCCAAACTCTAAAACATTTGTAGGATAACGAAGCCCAGGATTGTTAATTTCAGAATCTTTTTCATAAACAATGCCATGTGCTGCCCCACCAGACCGTTTTGATGCCCATTTATATGGTTTTCCTTCTGAAAATTGTGGATTATAGGTCGGTTTTTGCTTGTAAAAAACTGAAATCGTTTCCAATCTACGCATTGGCTGAACCTTAGCAAGATTTGGCGTAGTGCCATTTGGCTTAACCCAGTACCAATCATACCTATAATCCTTTAAGTTGCTTGTTCTCAGCATGGAACTAAAAGGCTCTGTGCCAAAAAGAAGAACCACACCATCGTCTTTTAGTAACCTATTGTACTCAATCCACAACTTATCCATAGGAATTATGATGTCCCATTCGGCGTGTGTCTTACCAAAAGGAAGGTCTACAAAGATTAAATCAATTGATTTATCGTCAAGGCCCACGAAATATTCAAAACAATCACAATTTTTTAGGTTTAATGACGAATTTTGCTTGCTATTTATTACAATTTGGTTACAATTTTCAACAGAAATTGTGTTCACCACCAATCAAACAAGCGTGAAATTTAGGTAGGCACTATTCAACGAAGCAAAAATACCAATCATCCACGCACAAGTTTCAGGGTCAAACCACTTGTTACCTGCCTTTTTGTTAGAACAGATGTGCGAAATTACATTAACAATATTGAGCAAAGCAACCAAAATCCACAACGAACCCCACAAAATATTCATTATAACATCGTCCTTTCTGTACAAACATTGGTTTTAAGAATTATTTTATCACATTTTTGACAAAACGAGTACATACTGGTGTCCGAAAATGACAATTTTGACATACAGTAGGGGCAAAAATACTCATTTTTTGGCTTTATTCCATCCTTCTTCGATGATTTTTGAAAAAACTGTCGGATTTTTATTCTTTCCAATTTTCTTTCCAGCCCCTTCCTTAATTTCATAAAGGAAATATTGCTCTCTCGTGATACCACTTGTTACAATATGGGTTAGATTGTCATTGTTATAGTATTGACACCAAAGCATTTCTGCTGTTGGAATACCATACTTTTTTAGAATTTCTTTATTCTTCTTCAAGTTCATCACCGAAATCATCTCCAAACCCACTGTCTATTATATCACGAAGTGTCGTTCTTGTCAAGTAAAGGATGGTCGGATAGTCCTCTTTATCCTCATTTTCCCACTTGTTTAGTGTTTCTGGACGCCAATTGGCGCACAAATTTTCCATCGTTCTATAAAAGTGTGGACAAATATCGGAACAAAAATCATCATTTTCACGATATTCTTTGGATTTTTCACATTTTTTACAAAACCCATCATATTCATATTGTGGACATTCTGCTATGCTATATGAATTTTTCTCCTCAGCGTTCTGAAGAATGATGGTGGGTGTTGCCACCCAACCATCAACTGGCTCTCCACATCTACTCCACGAACATCCGCCACAGGCATTTTTACATGAAAAACACAACTGATAACCCTTTTCAAGCGAACCAAGTTTCATTTTACACCATTCTCAATCAGTTTTTGAACATCCTGTTCGAGCCTTTCCATTCTACTATCAAGAGATTTAATCTTACGAACAATGTAAATTAACAGGTCATCATTCGCCATTTTTTGTTTCTTTTCAGGTTCTGTCATTGTAAAGCCCCCTTATTCTATGAGATTATACTTGTCTAAATACCAATTAGAGTATTGTCCACGCTTTTCCAATCGCATATTCTTATACTCTACCTTAATTATATTATACACTTTTAGGGGCGTTTTGTCAAGGACACGCTTAAAAATCATCATTTTGTTCTTAATTCCTGTGCCAATAGACATCAAATCTACTTCAGCAGCCCAGCATTTTGACTTATCCTTTGTCATTAAATACCTTATTCCAAGAACGACAAGGGTTAATTTATCTTCTTCTTTCCCTGTTTGAATGTTTGTATATCCAAGAAATTCCTGTTGCCACTCAATCTTTTTGCCAATAGGATAATCTACTGGGTTGCGAATTTGTATTTGTTCTTCACACTCGTGAAGTATTTGTACTGTATTCAGGTCAAGATATGTCTTTTCTGTTGCCCTACTATTACGCTTAACGATTTCTTCAAGTGTACTGTCATTAGCCAAAAGTGCCTTTGACATTTGCTTTGCGGTGCCTTCTTTGAACTTTCTAAAGAAACCAACACAATAATCCAACATTCTTGAATTACCAAATTCACTAAAGAAATCAAGTTTTATTAACAAGTCAAGCTGTCTTGAATCAACAGATGTTTTTCTGTCAATGTCAATTAGCAAATCCATGAAATAATTATATTGATTATTTCTTAACGCAAACAATTCGTCTGCTATTGTGGAATTGCAATATTTAATAGACCTCATACCTTTGTATATGGTCTTACTTTCCTTATCAATAAAATAGTCAGTTCGCCCATATCTAAACCTTGGTTCAGAAATGTAAATCTTTTTAGAGTTTGCGTATGCTATAACATCCTTTGTCTTAGCAGGTTTATCTTTCCAAACATTAAGACAAGAAGTAATAAACTCTAAAGGATAATAATGACGCAAATAAGCACAGGCATAACCTATAAATGAATAGGGGTCACTATGTCGTTACATTTAACTAAATTACTCAACATTAAATACATTTTCATGGCGTCGAAGGTGCGACCTTAACGCAAAATAACTCATGTTCAACTTTTTTGACGCATCTGCCATCGAATATTGTTCGCCATTTATAATAACGATATGGTTGTTGCTTTTATTATTTTGTTGCCTTTCCCATGTAGTCCACCTACAATTTTCAGGGCAATAATCCTTTCCCCCATCAATTCTATCAAGGGTCAATTCTTTTGAATAACCATTTTCTAACGCCCAATCCCTAAAATTTAAGAAATCATTACGCCACTCGTCACAAACAGCTATTCCTTTTCCACCATACCATTTATAATTACAGGAGTTTTCATTGTAGCATCTTGACATCATGCCCTTATATCTTATTCTTAATTCCCTATCCAAATCATTATATTTTTTCAACCATTTCACCCCCTTATTATAGAATTTAATATGTTGAGTAAACCAGTCGCTACACTGTGTTGGCTTTCGCCCTTATAGTTTCCTATAAGCGTAGACTATATCTTCACCCAATTATTTGGGGTTCCGCACTTCCAATGCCAATCGCTTGCATTGTACTCCCTTACGGGATAGTCGTTGAACCTTCCTCTGTTCGAGGCTTGGCTGCTGATTGCCCAATATATATAGTTTTCAAACATTCACACCTGCCTTTATTTCATGGCTATGTTGTAGTCTATATATCTTTAGGGGTTTCCAGCAGTTCACGGAAAATCATGGCATTAATTACTTAATGTCGGAACCAATCGATTCCAAGAGAAAGCGTAGCTTGACGCATCAAGAATTGTCTGAATAAATGGTTTGATAATTTCCTTACATTTATCAACTGGAACACCATAATTCTTACTTGTGTAGTCAATAAATCTGCTTTCAATTTCTGGTATTAGTTGTTCAGTTCCCTTCTTTTTTGCTATTGCTCTACGACAGTTATCACTTTCTGCCGCAGAATAACCACAAAACTGGACAAGGAATTTCATAATACTTTCCTGCATACACAAATGTCCAAGTTCGTTACCAAGAAGGTCATTGATTTCTTTTAGACCATTATCTTTGAATATTCCATGAGAAGCTTCATCTCTAAAAGAAGCAGCGCCAGGACGAATAAGACCATTACAAAAGGACATTAACTTTAGGTAACTAATGTCAGGGAACTTATCCCTTATCTTTTTAATTGTAGATTTAGAGAACATATTCTTCAAAAGCTGTGAAGCAAAACCGCTTTCAAACTGGAATATACAAGTTGTGTCCTTGGACATTTCATCCCATACAGCCATATCATCAAGGGGAATATTATCTGGTGTAATTCTTTCAATCCCTGCAAGCTTACAAGTATTGTTTATTATACCAACATTATCAAGGCCCAAGAAATCCATTTTAATCCAGTTCATTTCTTCGATGCCATGTTTGTCAAGCTGTGTAATAAATTTTACTTTTTTATCAACAGAAACAATACTGGAAAGGCCAATTTCAGAATATATATCGTCTGTTGAACACAATATTCCAGCAGGGTGATTTCCGACAGAAACAATTACACCATTCAAAAGTTCTGAATAATACGCAAGTTCTGGATATTCTTCGGCAACATCTTTCGGAAGCGTTTCTTCGCCAGTTTCGCTATCTATTACCAGTCTGTCGCAAATGTCGGCAACCTTATCCAATGGGATTTCCAAGGCACGACCGACTTCACGAACAGCACCCCTTATAGCAATTGTGCCAAATGCTGCAATCTCACAGGTGTTCAATCTTTTATCGTTCAACACAAGTTCTTTTGCCTTTTCTCTATCATCAGCATAATAGTCGCTATCAATATCTGGCGTAGTCTGCCTATCAGGGTTCATAAACAATTTGTTATCGTATAGGCTCTTTATCCTATACCTCTTATAGTTACCTATAAGTTCAGACTATATCATACATTTGAATTTGTGTTTTGGTTTGTATTTACTTAATTCAACAAATTTGTTATATTTTCTATATAAATAAAAATCAGTATCATCATACATCATATTGTATAATTTATCTATTTCACTTCTTCTTGTTATAACTAACGCCATTGTTTTTGTGTCCTTGTGGCCACCATCATAAATATGTGACATAATATTAAAATTATAATATAAACAATTTTGTAGTCCTCGCAAAAAGTTTATAGAACCAGATGTAAATGCTACTCTGCCATATATTTTGTCAGACTCTATTCTTAATGAAATAGAACCATCACCATCAAAATATCCTCTTATAAACGATGGCATAAACTCAATTGGCAATATTGGAAAATCAATCTCTAACGATTTTCGTTGAATTAGTCCATTTTTGATAAGAAAATCTATTGATTCTTCATTTCTATATTTGATACTGTATTGTTTATTTCGTTTATATACCTTATTTCCAAAGCACATATACTTATGAAGTTTCTCTATCATTTCCTTATCATTTAAGCCAAGCATTATTGATAGCCTATTTTTATTTCTTCCGGTATATATGAGGCATCCATCACTAACAATAAGGCCATAAATGTAACTGTTGACATTATCAAATCCGTTTTTATAAATATTATTATCTATTTTCGCACCCCCTTTTAAAAAAAAATATCAAACACAAATTCAAATGTCGGCGCACTCGTGTCCTTTCGCCATGTCGATTGATTTAGGCTACTCAATTAGTCGTTGAACCTTCTTGCAGTTTCCCACAAGCTTGGCTGCTGATTGTCCCATTAGGAGTTCCAGCAATTCACGCCGTTTTACTTCCGCCTTATTTAACGGAAAAAGTTAAGGTCGAATTTTATACTGTCAATATCTGTAATTCCAAGAATGTAAGCAATCATAGAACCAGAAACAGAGCCTCTTGACGGGCCAGTATAAATTCCGTGTTCATGTTCCCTATCACGGAGATATTTTTGAAAAAGCATATAGGAAATACTATTTGTTTTCTTATATACTTCAATTTCCTCTTCTATTCTTTTGTCAAGTTCTTCCCTTGTGTGATTTTTCAACGCATATGGGTGTTTTTCAAGACAATCATAAATCGCTGTTCTAAATTCTTCTTCGGGGTTCTTGAAAAGATTAGGATATTTTGGAGTTAAGTCAAAGTCATAGCTTTCACAGACGTCCTCTATAACCTTTGTGTTACGAATTGCCTCCATATAAACATCATACGGAACACTATTTTGAACCGAATAAGCGTTCAATAATTCGTCATAAGATTTGAATGTTAAGTCCCAACCCTCTTCATCATCAAACTTGTTATGCTTTGCCTTTAAAAGAATTTCTCTTGCTTTTGCGTGTTCTTCGTCAATAGAATGAGTATCTGTTCCAGCAACAAGCCGAATACCAGTTCTTTTGGAAAGTTCTATAATATATTCGTTGTAATCTTTTTGCTTATCAACATTATGATGCTGAATTTCAAGAAAACACCTATCTTTGTTTTGGACAAAGAAATTGATATATTCTTCTGCTTCTTCCGGTGTGCCTTTGCCAAGAGGTGAAGCGATACAAGCAGATGTTACTATAATATTACTACTTGTATTTTTTAGTTCCTTGAAGCTAATTCTTGGGACATAGTAAAAATGTCCATCTTTTCTGTTCACGGAATTAGAAACAAGTTTATTAAGTTCAAGGAAACCTTCGTGATTTTTTGCTATCAAAACAGTATGATAATTATCTCTTGTTTTTTCAGCATCCTTATCATCAATATTGTTAAAGGTTATATATGCCTCAATTCCATGTATCCACTTCATTCCAGCATTTAGAATCTTTGTTCTTTTTTCCCACCAGTTATAGATGTTGCCATGTTCCGAAAAACAAAGGGCTGTCATTCCAAGTTCCTTTGCTCGGTTAATATACGCATCTATCTTTGTTGCGCTGTCCGCATTGGCCACGCAAGTAGAATAATCGCTGTGTAAATGATACACAAAGTAATTTTCCGTGAAATTCACCCCCATAGCCAATTTTAGTAATCGTTACTGATTTTAACCGTTTTTAAGGGTCAAAAAAACGTTACCGATAAAATAGTCATTTTATTGGGATTTTGGGGGTCTAAATTTCCATGAAAATCATGGAAAAATGAACCCCTATTTCCCAACTCGATAAAATTTTTGTTTTATTAAATGAACTTTAATACTGGTTCACCATTATACCCCTTTTGAAACACAAACCATGCATAACACTGTGTTCCACCACGATATTGACCAGTTATTTTGTCTTGCTTAAAATATTTATCAAACTCGCCATTCATGGCACAACAAATTCCGTTGCTAAATACACCAACATACTTTAGCCCACAATTTTTGAACAGCTCCGCTCTTGTTTCAGTTTCAAGGAATTGTATTTTAAGTAAAAATACGGCAAGTCTGCCATTGTTAAGCAGTTCCATTGATTTCTTTACAAAATCTGATGCCAGCTTAAATGGGGGATTAGTAATAATATCTTCAGAATTTTCAAGCATTTTTGTACTTTGTAAAAAATCGAGTTTGATACAATAGTCACTCCGTTTAACTAAATCTGAAGATACTACATTATACCCATAGTCCTTTAGTCTACAAGAAAGGTGTAGATTCCCGCAAGCTGGCTCCCATAAATTATCTGACAATCCTATTTCTTCAAAAAACCTTATTGATTTATCTATGGCATATGGGTCAGTTGCATAAAAATCATTTTCTTCTCTTATTGCTTCATTATTAATCCCAAGCATAAGTCCAGCCTTTATTTTTAATCACCCCATTCCTTATCATACACCAATTATACCACATTTATACTGGATTGTCAAATATTCAACATATTTTCATAATCCAATCTATTTTTTATGATTTCACAATATTCTTCACTTATTTCACAGCCGAGAAATTTGCGACCAGTTTCAATAGCCATTTTAGCTGTTGTTCCGCTACCTAAAAAGGGGTCAAATACAACATCACCAATATTACTCCATGAAATTATATGGTCTTTAGCAAGTCGCTCTGGAAACACAGCAGGATGGCCAGTCTTGCCACCCCCTACTGGTATGTACCACCAGTTATTTCTTTTACTATATTCTTTTGGTGGCTTTCTAATTTCCACTTTTATTTCTCCGCTTGGCTTTCTTCTACCGTTTTGCTTATGCAAAGCTGTATTGTTTTGTTTATATGAACCATTTGGCTTGTCATAAATTAAATTAACAGATTTTGGTTTGCCTTTTGATAATACAAACATATATTCAAAATTTTGCGTATAGCACTTATTGCTGCCTATCGCACCACCACCATCTTTGACCCATATCATTGTATCATGCAAGTTAAAACCACAATCCATGAAGAACAATGCTTGCCTAAATGAAGTTCCAGTTTCACTACCATTTATTGTTGCGTCGTTCACATTCCATACAACAACTCCACCATCTTTGGTTATTCTATATAATTCTTTGGCAATATTTTCAAAATCGAAATAGTATCCATTATACTTACGAAGATTGTCATATGGCGGGGAAGTAACTGTTAGGTCTATACAACAATCATCAAGTTTTTTCATAAAAGAAAGGCAGTCGTCATTTATGAAATAACCGAAATTGTTTTTATAATATGCCAATTCAGATAATTTATCTATATTCATATTATTTATTATTCACCAATATTTCTTCTAAAGTTCTTGGAGTATAGTCCATGTATGGCATCATACAGCCAACATTTATAGCCACAATTTCTTTTTCATGTGGCCTTCTAATAGCAAACTTTCCACCATTCATTTCAGACAAACATTTTTTAAAATAAGCTTCTTCTATTGATTCGTGCAAATGTCCATACAACAAAATTGTTCCATTATGTTGACCATTCCACATTAAAATAGGATAATGACATAATACAAGCTTATATGGTTGTTTGTCAACATGGTCTGTTATTTCAAGATAATCATAAATAGCATGGAACAACTGCTTATACCTATAATCCCTTATATCCTCGTGATTACCGACGATAAGAACCTTTTTACCCTTTAATCTGGCAACGAGGGCAATCAACTCTTCATTTTTACCACGATTAGATATATCGCCTAAAATATAAACTGTGTCACCATTTGTGACACGACTGTTCCAGTTATTTAGAATGACTTCATGCATTTCATCTACATTTTTGAATGGTCGATTGTCGAAGTTTAGACCCTCAGCAGTCTGATTTTTGCTAAAGAAATGTAGGTCACTAATATAATAGTTCATATTAAACAGCGGGAAGCTCTATACCTTCATACTTAGCACGAGTTTCCAAGACACTAAGATATGCTTCCATATGGTCAAGCTGCTCATACAGAATCTCAATAGGACAGGTTGGTTTAAAGTCAAGTTTGTCAGCAGCATACTTCTCAAGAACGGCATAAAGCTTCTTATACCGAATCTTCAGTTGTGCGTATTCTGCTACAAAACGCTCCTTATAATCATCGCTAATCATCATTGGAACAGTATCTTTCAATCCAAACATACACTAACTCCTTAATAAAATATTGATTTTATAATACCTTTGTTTCAACTACACAAATTGTGTCATTATGCCAACCGCCATGAGGAACTAAAAGTATACGTTGTATTTCAAACCCATTCTTTTGTCCAATTCCACCACTATTCCAACCAAATGTTATGACCTTACCGCCAGCCTTAACAATTCGAGAAATTTCTTTTTTATGATTTCCCCAAAAAGATGCCCTTGTTGTTTCTTGCGTTACTTCCATTCCAAAGCCCTTGTAACATTCGCTTACCTGCCGGGGTGCGAACGGAGGGTCATATAAAACACCGTCAACAGAATTATCATCAAACATTTTAAGGAAATCTAAAGCATCTAAATGATAATCTGTATCAAATTCTGGATTTAGGTCATTTGTAATTGTTGCGGTTTTGTTCTTGTTGGCAAATGGGTCAATCCACAAGCCATCGGTTAATTCCTCTTTAATCAAAGCGTTGATTGGCTTAATGTCGAAGGTGTTCTTGCTGGGCATAGCCCAAACTCTATCAATTCTCATTTTTTAACTCGCTTTTTGAATTTTTCGTCACACCTGTTACAATTTCCACCACATCTACATTCTACTGGAATACGATGTTTGTAGCATAAATTGACCCTATACTCCCTATCATAAGTCCCAGTAAAATAATAGTGTTCGCATCTTACATATTCAGCATCGTACAATATATCACCATCCTTTACTGTCTTTATTATAACACAAATGTTTTACTTTGTCAAGGAGCAACAACATTATTTTGTTCTATAAACTGTTTTGTCTGCGTACAAAGCATCACGCCCCTCTTTCCTCCAAACATCACATTCCTTAACAATAAAGTCGTTCATCTTCTGCCAAACATGGTATGTAAAAGGGCTGTTATATTCCAGTTCCAATCCATCAATCCAATATTCTTTTGTATAACCTGTTTTAAGGTCTACAAATTCGTATAGGAAAATTACTTGGAGTCCAGACTTATCCTCATATTCTTGTTTCCAATATTTCTTTTGTCTTGCGTAAAATCTACCACGCCACAAGTCATCATGTAGAATACCATCATTTACGCTTCGTATCGTCTTATTGGCACTACGAAGATACTTTTTAATCTTTAGACTTGTCAACATTTTTAATCACACCCTTTCCACAAGAAAAATGAGGTTGAACAATACCAGATATATTTCCTTTAGAACATTCACCATAGCAATCTGAAAACATAAGATGCTGACATTGCCAACATTCTACATTATTATTAAAGTCACCATTCATAACTTTGAATTTCATCCAAAAACTCCCCTAATGCATCGTCTTTGGTCATATAGCTATTGGAAAGTCTACTGTAAACAATGCCATTGTTCTGTTCAAAATAATACTGCTTTCCGAAATATACACCAGAAATCAGCTCAAACATCTCATAAGCGTCTTTCGTCATAATAGTCTATCCTTATACATTTGACTATCCAAAGAAATATCTTTGTAGTTCCGTTTCTGTATTGTTTTCAACATCTGTTACCCATGTGGACAAACATTCTCTACATAGGTAAAACTTTGTATGTCCATCAACATTTACAAGTGTCAATACGCTACCACATTCTGGACAAAATTTAGTCACAAACTTATACTCACTTTCCTTCCTTTTCTTTCATAAACTGCTTATAGCAAGGACTGTCTTTGGAAATAGTATCTGGAATGTCTATATGATTTTCTATATATAAATCATATAGACCACGCTTTTCTACTGGTTCTGTACCTTCTTTATCAGCTTTTACTACATAATTAGCATTTACATCCGAATATACTACTTCAGCCCTTCCGCCACGAGCATATACTGCTGCTTTCGGCCTCCAACCAGCAATCTTTCCTTCAACATCCCAAACAGGCTTATATTCAATATTCCAACCAATTTCATTTCCTACACCACCTTGAACAAGGTCACGGTCAACTTCCCAATAATTTTTGTCACCAAGGGGGACTTCTTTATAATCTACAAATTTATCCATAAACTACTCCAATATGTAAAAAATGGTGTAGCAAGACACCTTTCTTTCTTTACTACACCATTAGTATACCATATTATTATGATTTTGTCAAGGAACTACTTGAATTGTTAATAAAATTTTAACAATTTATTAATATTTAACATTTATATAGTCAAGAACCTTGTTCAACTCCAACCCTCCGTTTTCCCATTTACGCATACAATAATCATAAATCTGCGGATGGGTTTCTTTCAGCATTTGGAATCTATTTGGCTCTTTTTCGTTTTGTACTCCAAAACAACAGAATATGCATCCAGTTCTTTTACAACCAGTTGTCTTTAGTTTTCCTTTTTCTTCAACTATATCGCCATAAACAGAAGCATATTCAACCTTAAATTCTTTTAAGTACATTAAAACATCTTGTTCTGTCCAAAACGACATTGGTTGTGAAGTACACTCTTTACTATCAAATGCGTTGCATCCTTCCTTTAGCCATTTTTTCTTTCTATTCAATGATTCATCTGTCATTGTAGCCAAAATAGGATGTTTTCCAGTTTGTTTTTGATATTTTTTAGCTGGTTCAACTTTCATTTTGTGACAACAAGCGTCAGAAATCTTAAAAGGTGCGTTGATTAGCCCCCCCCACTTGCCGTTAGAAGCATATAATGACGGTATTTCACCAGTTAATGTTTTTGCTCTAACAGAATTTGGATTTCTTCTTGCGCTTGCTACATAAGAGGCTACACGCTTACTGACAACAGGATAACCATATTCGTCAATAACCTGTCTAAAGTTAAGTTCTGGTTTTAACCATGTTATATTATCTTTTGACTTAACAAAGTTACGAATTTCAGGATATTCAAGTCCAGTATCCATAAAGACACCCTCAATATCTGGATAAATTCTTCTTGCCAAGTCCAAAAGAACAGTAGAATCTTTGCCGCCACTAAATGACACATAAACATTGCCATTGAAATGTTGATACCATTCAATGATTCTTGTCTGCGTCACTTGAATTTTTCTTTCAAGCGACCAAGATTTCATTGTTTTTAAATCTTCACTGGTATATTTGTTCTCACTCATATAACATAAAACTGATTTTTATTGGTAAATTATGAAGTTTTTACCATAAAATCCGCGTTTTTCTTACACAATTTCTTGAATATCATAATATAAAACATGAATTTTATCGTAATTTTCATCAATATGGATGTGCCCACAATAGAAGGCTTTTGGCTGAACCTTTTGAAAAATCTTTTCAAGATAGTCAGAAAGTTCATCAGTCTTGTATGTTCCATTACCAAAATAAGCCAAAGCAGAACTCGGAGGACAATGAGAGATAATGTAGTCAACCTTATAGTCAACTTTTTCAAGATTGCTAATTCCAACATTGTACTCTTTATTGCTGGGCATTTCTTCTGGCCACCAGCTTACACCCAAAATCCTAAACATGGCCATAGGATTATGATAAAGTTTAATATACTTCTTTCTAAAATCAGGGTCATCTGGGTCAAGAATACCATCAGAAATATCGTGAGATGCGGCACCGCCGAATGTAAAGAATTTCTTCCCGTCAATGTCGAATACTTGACCACGACAAAGGTGCAAAATGTTGTCAGAAATTCTATGAACATATCCACCATGCCATTCTTCGACAGGATACTTATACAAAGCATCAAAGTTAGAATGGTTTCCGTCCACAAACAAAACGGTATATTTTAGTCTACCAAGACTTTTAATTACATTTTTATCGCCACCGCCACCATCCCAAATTCCACCAAAATCACCACAAATAATCAAATAATCATCTCTTGTAAGGTCATTTTTGTCGAAATCTTGGAAGTTAAACAGACGTTGAAAGCTTCTGTGGGTATCCCCAGTAATAAATATTCTACTCAATTATCCACCTCCTTTAATTTTTCCTTTACTTCTAATGCATCAATTACGGACATAATTCTGTGTGCGCAAACAGCAAAGTCATGTTCATTCCAACCACGAGTAGTCATAGCTGGCGTACCAATACGAATACCACTTGCTTCTTTAGGGCCACGCTTATCTCCAGGAACCATATTCTTGTTTACAGCAATATCAATCTTTTCCAAAGCGTCTTGAACCATCTTGCCAGTCACATGAGGGTGTGTCTTAGTGAAGTCAAGCATGAACAAATGGTTATCTGTTCCGCCACTAACCACATCATAACCAGCGTAGATAAATTCATCACACATGGCTTTAGCATTAAGCACAACTTGATGAATATAGTCATAGTATTCCTTTGTGCAATCTTCTTCTGCACCAATTGCTTTGCCGCAAATCATATTTACCAATGGCCCACCTTGCGTTCCTGGGAATACTGCGCTATCAATCTTATGAGCAAGTTCCTGTCTACAAAAGATAAGACCACCACGAGCAGAACGAAGGGTTTTTTGAGTGGTTGTCGTAATAACATCAGCCAACCCAAAAGGCGTTTGATGTTCGTCGCCGATAATAAGACCAGCAATATGAGCCATGTCAACCATAAAGTATGGTCTTTCTTCTGCATCACCATTCTTCACAGCGTCATCAATAATACGCTTAATTCTGCGAAAATCAATTTCTCTCGAATACGCAGAAGCTCCAGCAAGAACCAACTTTGGCTTATACTGCTTGATTTTATTGGCTATATCATTATAGCAGATAATTCCGTCTTTGTCAAGGCCATATGTCACAACATTATAAAGCTTACCACTAAAATTAAACTGAGCCCCATGCGACAAATGCCCCCCATCAGACAAACTCATTGCCAAAATTGTATCGCCATGTTCAAGTAGTGCGGAATAAGCAGCTTCGTTAGCCTGACTACCGCTATGCGGTTGCACATTTACATGATAGTCAGTCTTAAACGCCTCTTTCCACTTTTTTTGACAATATATTTCAAGTTCATCGACGAATTCCGTGCCACTATAATATCTGTTTTTGGGGTATCCTTCAGCATATTTAGAAATAAAACAAGACGATACAGCCCATCTTGTTACATCACTTGGATAATTTTCAGAAGCTATTAATTCAATCGTTTTATTCTGTCTTTTTTGCTCCTTTTCAATTAAATAGGCTATATAAGGATGTTTTTTATTTAATTGTTTATATATTTTTCTATCAATTATGTTTTTAAACATTATTAATCTCCGAAATATAATTATTTAATAACTCTGGGAAGTTTAAATAAGCAAATTCTTTATGATGTATTACAGCAAGCTTATCTCTTTCAATGGCTGCCTGCTCTGCTGTATCATAATTTTTTGTTCTATAAGACTTTCCATCAACCGTAATATATCCACGAAATTTCTTTCCGCGTCTACCGACACCTTTATAACCAGTAGTGTTGTCTGAACGAATGCCCCTATTACGACAATTTTCTGCGTGTGTTGCGCTTCTTAAATTACTTTCTAAACAATTATCTCTATTTCTATCTATATGGTCGCAATATTTTCCAGCAATAATTTGATGAATGTCAATACTTTTACCGTTTTGAAATATACTCCATACATCACGACGCTTATCATACCACAAATGATAGTTTTTAAAATACTCTAACCATTTTAAGTCTATTGTTACAAACTTATCTTTATATTTGTCAGAATAGATATTTACAATATCATTTTCAATTACGAATTTATTAAAAGGTTTTTTATTTATATGTTGATGTTTCTTTATGGTTTCCGTGTTATAGCATCCACAGGAATGCTTTTTACTTTTTTTATTCTTCAATACACCAGTTGTTCTTTCACAAGTTTTGCTGCAATCGCACTTACACAACCACACGACATCGCCATGAGTTCCACGCTTATTTGTCTTTTCAATAACTTCGAGTTGGTCAAATTTTTGACCAACCAAATTAATTGATTTTCCCATATGAGCCACCAAATCTATTAATTTTTCTGTAAATTCCCACCTACATACCCCCGAACACCATTTATAATTGGAAATGCTATAATTGAAACTACAATCGCTGTAACGATACCAAGACCAAGCCTTACAAAAAACGCTGCGAAAACATATGCTTCTGTATAGTATCCTAAAATTATAGCATCCAACGCAATTACTCCAGTATTTATTATTGTAACAATAATACTGGACATCGAATTTACTAATAGAAAACTATAAAAACCGATTTCATTAAAGCCATTTATTGTTCTTTTTCTAAATAACCAATATAGATTACCAACAAGAACTGCTCTTAATACTGGTGGGATTATCCACAAAATAGTAGTAACACCAATCCCGTAGTTCAACAACTGGCCCAGAAATTCGCCTATAAAAACAGAAATCGCAGCCATTGTTGGGCCACACAAATAAGCCATAACAACCGTAACAAGAGAAGCAAACGAAATTCTAATGTTCCCTGCTCTAATTGTAAGAAGCGACATGACAAAATACAACGCCCCCATAACGGAAATAACGGCCATAATCTGTGCCAAACTACTCGATTTCTTCCGTGTCTTCTTGCCTGTACCAACCAATAGAAACATCCCCACATTCTGAACATTCAAGTATCTCTACCGTAACATTCTTTAATTTTTGTTTCAGTCTATAAGCATGGGGCTTCATTTCGTGGATTCCATCAAGTTTAACAACAACCCCATCTGGAAATTTACACTTATCCATATAATCCTCACGCAACAGAAACGATGTTGTCTATATTAATAGTCATAATATCCATATTGCCACCACTTTCTTTTCTTATAATTCCGTCAAGTTTTTCCTTTTCGATTGCGCTTCCGTTCATGTAATAACTGCTTTTTGCTTTACTACCATTTACAGTAGCGCATCTTAGATACACTTTACCATTATGTTCAATGAAATATGGATATTCTTTCCACTTACCCCAAGGCAACCCTTCATTTTCATGCGGCAATTGCCCGTTATTTCGCTTGTCTTTTACTGCGGATATATTATCATATTCTACACCGCATCTAACAACAATTGTCGTCTTTCTATAAATGACAGTGCCTTTATAGGCAGCCTTTACTGGAACATCTTTTTCATATGTCATAGACATAAATGTTCCGTTCTTTTTGCTTTTAACAATATTTCGGATTTCTTCAAATTTCATATAAACCCCTCCTTTTATGTCTTTATTATAACATAATTAGAGGGGTTTGTCAAGTATTACTTATACTCTTTGACGAGAAAATCATAAAGGTCTTCGGCAGTTTTAAGTTCGACCTCGTTTTCAACCCCATCTGCATCAACATATTTAACAGTTGAGTCTTTCTCTCCACACTCACGGTCATAAATCCACCATGCAATGAACTCGTCTGTGTCATTCATGGCATCCATAAGCACATCAAGCATAAGGTCTTCAAAATCGCAATACGAAAACGACATGAAATTCAAGTCTTTAAAAGCATCAGAAACCTTTTCCTCGACTTCCCAGAACTTTTTAAGTCTATCGAAGTAAGAAACAAACTTTTCTTTTGTAATCATAAATTCACCTTATCCAAAAATGCCTGTCGGAACAGGTTCTTCTTCATGGATATTTGCTACAATTTTTTCAGCAACATTGTCAGGATAGTTGATTTTATTACACTTTTCCCAACTATATGCCTTATCTCTTTCTTCATTATTGGAATAAAGTCTAAATGACTTATTATCATAATGAAGCTTTACTTTTTTATTCAAAAGACCAGTCTCTCTATCTTTAAGACAGGTCAGAACAACATCATACCCCTCTGGGTCGTTATAAAGCCTATTAACACTAAATGCTCTATTACAAGCCTTTACATGGGTGCTACTACCTTGAATATCATCAGCGCCAATATCTGCCGCCCCTTGCGGAAGCTTTCTTGAATGAATGACCAAACAAACCTTGACAGGATTTTTGTTTGTAAATACCTTTAGTTTCTTAACAAAACTTGCTTCCTTGTCATATCTGTTCTCGCCTTCTTCTTTTGAGCAGTCAACAGTAAGCAATGAGTCTACAACGAAATTTGTCACACCATATCTCTTATAGGCATAAGACATAGCATCCATAATAGATTTTGAGTTAGTATCAAAGTCATTTTCTTCGTTGTAAACGAACACAGAATCATAATAAAACTTTTTCATTGACTTTACTGCTTCTTTAGAAACGCTATATCCATTCGGCGCATTATCATTATGAAACTCAAGTATGTGTCTACGAGAAGCTAAAGGTTTCAGAACATTGCCAAGCAACATCCCAGGATTAATCTCTCCAGAATAGATAAAAACCTTTTCACCAGCTTCAAGTGGCGCAGCAACAAACATTGTGTTGATAAGTGTACTTTTGCCAGAAGCAGCAGCGCCAGTCAAAATAACTAACTGCCCCTCAAAGGTTCCCCAAAACACCTTATCAATATCTTCAATTCCAGTAGAAATTCTTGGAAGATTCATAATGTCTTTTTCTTCTGCATCCATCAACCGACTAACAAACGGGTTATCAGTGATTTTAGCAGAAGCTATCATGGCAAGAACAGCATCTTTTCCACAAGCTATAAGAACATTATTGGCATCAATCTTGTCTTCATCAGAACCATATTGGGCATAATAATTACGAATTTCGTTTTGAATATCAGGATTAGGTTCAACGATTTTTACCCTATATTGCCCAAGACGCATGGCGCAGTTTTTTGCCATTTTTCGACCAGGCTCATCACTATCAGACCAAATAATAATTGACTCTAACTTTTCAAGAAATTCATAATTTGTATCGACCCATGACATATCTGCTGCTCCACCTGGGATTGACACTGTATTCATAAACCCAGCTTCAACACAAGCAAGTCTATCATTTAAACCTTCTGTTATCAATACTGGTCTTGTTATATCTATCTTATCAAGCCCATAAAGAAGTGGTGGATTTGTAAAACCCTTTTTCCATCTCCACTTCATAAGGTCTTTGTTAGTTGCTTTGTGCGACACACGATATTTTGTAGTAATAAGCTTACCGTCTTGGTCTTTAAACTGATAAGCAATATCGCCATTTTCAGCCTGTTTTACAGAACAAAAGTCAAGGGTTTCTTTACTAATACATCTTTTAGCAAGATAATCCTCAACAATAGCCCTATCATTTGGCTCCTCGTCTGGTACACAAATCCATTTTGAAGCTTCTTCCTGTACCTCGAAATCTCTTTCGGAATACTCCATTCCAACAAGCTCGAACAAAGCCTTTACAGCTTCAGAATACGACTTCGACTCATAAATAATAAAGTAATCAAGAATACCAACAACTTTACCATTTCCAAAGTCTTTGAAATAATATTCTTTTTTATTCCACATGAAACTTGGCTTTGTTTCATGTCTAAATGGACTAAAGGCACAAATAGAAGTTGCTGTTTCAGTAAACCCTTCAAGGGGGATACCGTCAGCTATGATTTTAGCTGCGGCATCACCAAGAAGAGCCTTTGCTTCATTGATTTTCTCAATAGAAACTTTCATGTCATTCCTCCGTTAAGCAGGAATCAGAAACACTACATAAATGATTACAGAAGAAATCATTGTGGTTTGGAACAAATATTTCAGTATTATATATTCGTTCAACACAATTATCGGCCCATTTAAGCGTTTGTAGAAGTTTATTTTCATTAAAAAGTTCTACGGTTTCCGATTTTGTTCTAAAATGATTAAACTTCAGTTTATATGGGAACACTCCATATTTCTCTTTTACAGATAACGAATAAATATAAAGCTGTCTTAAATATTTTTCCTTCTCTGCCTTTGAACCAAACTTACCCTTTGATTTATAATCATTGATTATATATCCATTATCATCCATAGATAGTCTATCAATATAAGCAATAAAATCTCTTTTCTTTCCATACAACTCTATTTGATATTCCATCTTTAATTCTGTTCCAACAGTTTTATCTGTAAAACCTTCAAATGTTGACAGAAAATCAATTGCTTGATTATAATAAGATGTTTCCATATTTTCAAACGGTGGATATTCTGTTATGAACTTATCGTAATTTCCTTCAAAATACGGAACAAGTTCTGGGAAGTCCAACTGCTGTTTTGAGAACATCTCTAAAATAAGATGCATATACGAACCATACTGGGAAAAGAAATTTTCTTTCTTCTCAGACTTATCTATATATGTATTATACCACATTTTAGGGCAAGTGTCAAAGGAAGATAGGTTTGAATAAGACCATACCAGCCCATCTAAAATGAACTGGTATGTGTCTTTGTCAAAATTTATCAACGGAGGAAGTCGCTCCACAAACTCGAAAGCAAACTATTAGCGGAATTACCGTAAGTAGAATACTTCGAAGTATATGTGCCTACTGTTGGAAAATCATAAGCAGAATATTTATCGTTAATTTCCTTTACAAGCTTTTCAAGGTTTTCAACGTCTACCTTGTATTCAGAGTACATAGTTTCTCTTTTTGTCTTGGCTTCCTCTGCCTTTTTCTTCAGCTCTTCATGCTTTGCTTCACAGGCATTGATTGTTTCAATATCGTCAGAAATTTTTCCGCAATAACTACAAACATATTTCATTGTTTATTCACCCCAATATCTAATTAGAACGGCAGGTCTTCTGCAGGAGCAGCATCAGTCTTTGGTGCAGAAATAGTCTGAACATCAGGTTTTACAGCGGGCTTACCACCAGCGTCCTCGCAACTAAATACTACACAATCCCAGAATGTAGTATTGTTCTGCTTGTTGAAGAAGTTGGAAACACCACAATTAAGAATCTTTACACGGCCACCCTCTGGAACACCGTGTACGACAGGGACAGCATCGCCAACAAACTTTACATAGCTACTAAAGTCTGTCTTATAGCCACCACCAAACTCCTTCTTGCTCGTAGAACACTGACAACTATAAGATGTAATTCTGCCATCATCGGTAGTCTTTGGGTTCTTCTTCCAAATAGTAATATAAGAATTGTTACTAAACATTAATTTATTACCTCACTAAAATTAATAATTTTGTACTGCTTCAAGAATTTCTTTCAGCTTAGAAACATCTTTTACGGTATCATAACGTTTGGAGCCACCATTAATCTTTGCGATAAGGTCATAAATCTCTTCCTTAGACCTGCCAGCATCAACCTTTTGCTTAAAGGCTGCTGTAATCTCCGGAACAATACTCGAAGCTTCTGGCGCATTTACAGGATTTGCCTTTTCAAGAACAACCTTTTGTACCGTATCTTCTGGGGCAGCACCATCCAACCAAGCAGCAAGCTTCTTACCAGTATCACTATCAATCTTCAAGAACTGGCCATCGAAAATGCCAGTACGGTCTTTGGTAGCACCAGCAATATGAGTTTCATCAATGTCGAAGAAAAGAGTAAACTCATAAATAAAGCCATCTCTTGCAACAGGGGAAAGACCAAGCTTCTGTACGGAGTTCTTACCACGTTCGTCCTTGCTAATCTCGTAAGCAGTCTTAGAGCGCAATGTAGCAATGATATGCATATCAGTCTGAAGCATACAATCTACAAACTCGCTATGTTCTTTGGAAGGCTCACGCCAAGATGTGTAAGAGTTACCAGTCTTTGCAGCAATATTCCCCTGCTTATCAAGAACTGCCATCCACAAATGAGAAGCAGAGTCAATAATAGCGCACTCCATTTCAGCTTCCTTACACAGCTTAATTGCTTCAATGTACTGCTGTGGAGTATAGGGAGGAGAAAGTGTAACACTTTGATAATTGCCAATCTTGATTCCTTTTTGGTCATACCCAGCATAAAGCTCACCAGAACCATTTTCAGAATCAATAATTGCAATCTTCGACCAACAGTCCTCATCAGACCACTTCGGATGTTCGCCTTTTACAATACCATAAGCCAAAAGAAGCGAACTCATTGTCTTGCCAGCACCAGACGGTGCTGCGATGCCGATTTTCAACTTTGCCTTTTTTCTTACGGCTGTTTTCAGTTGTAATGCCAAATCAACATACCTCATTTCTTTGTTTTTGAAAATTTTATATCTAAAGTCTCTTGACTTGTACCCGTATTATACCATAAGAGTCTGGCTTTGTCAAGGGGGTTTGGAAATATTTACAGAAAATTCACAATTCTTTTCTTTTTAGAACCCTAAGAGAAAAAATACTGTGTTTTAATCTTTACGCATATATATTATATCATAATTTGCAATCCTTGTCAAGTATTGTACTAAATCTTAGCTTGTATACTTGACTTTAATATATATTATTATAATTCTGTACTAACTATATCTTAGCTTGCATATACTTATAGCTTGTAGTAACTTTGTTTATATATCATATTTGATATATATAATTATTATATATATTT
>OBLI01000475.1_pt1 | contig 42441 bp, 30 predicted proteins | sample 1519701 | NCBI WGS metagenome assembly OBLI01 (sample SAMEA3663005, study PRJEB22513) | pig gut metagenome | biome: pig gut; feature: pig-associated habitat; material: faeces | place: France | collected 2012
CCAACGGCGTCAGCCTTTTTTACCTTTTTACCTTTTTACCTTTTTACCTTTAAAACCCCCCTTCCAACGGCGTCAGCCTTTTTTTTACATTTTTACCTTTAAAATCCTTTTTACCTTTAAAAACCCCCTTCCAACGGCGTCAGCCTTTTTTTTACATTTTTACCTTTAAAATCCTTTTTACCTTTAAAAACCCCCTTCCAACGGCGTCAGCCTTTTTTTTACATTTTTACCTTTAAAATCCTTTTTACCTTTAAAAACCCCCTTCCAACGGCGTCAGCCTTTTTTACCTTTTTACTTTTTTACCTTTTTACCTTTTTACCTTTTTACCTTTAAAAGCCTTTTTCCTTTTAAAATCTTCTTTCCTATTATTTAAAATCTGTGAAAATCACCACTATTCCAAAAGATTAAGTTAATTTTGCAGTTTAAACAAAAAGCAATAAAAGCGAACGAAATGAGCTTGACAAGCATTGTGGGCAAGGTGTTCTTGCCCAGACAAATGAATCTACAACGACATCAGACAGATGCCGAACTGCTACAGGCCACCGTGCTGAGACATCTTCTGGAGAAGGCCGCAGAGACAGAGTATGGACGCAACCACCTGTTCAACAACACAAGATCGTATGACGATTTTGCACGCAACGTGCCTATCAACACCTACGAAGACCTCAAGGGCGACATAGACCGCATGCGCCACGGCGAGAGCAACGTGCTGTGGCCGGGCCAGATAAGATGGTATGCCAAGTCGTCGGGAACGACCAACGACAAGAGCAAGTTTATCCCTGTCTCTCATGACGGTCTGCACAACATCCATTATGCTGGCGGCTTCGACACCGTGGCCCTCTATCTGCGCAACAACCCCAAGAGCAGGATGTTCGACGGCAAGGGTCTGATCCTGGGTGGAAGCCATTCGCCCAACTATAACCTGCCGGGATCGCTTGTGGGCGACCTGAGCGCCATACTGATAGAAAACATTAATCCGCTCGCCAACCTGGTGCGCGTGCCAAAGAAGCAGACGGCGCTGCTCAGCGACTTTGAGGTGAAGCGCGACCGCATTGCGCGTGAGACGCTCAAGAAGAACGTCACCAACCTGTCGGGTGTGCCGTCATGGATGATGAGCGTGCTGGTGCGCGTGCTCGAGCTCTCGGGCAAGGAGCACCTGGAGGAGGTGTGGCCCAACCTTGAGGTGTTCTTCCACGGAGGAATAGCGTTCACGCCCTACCGCTCACAATATGAGAAGCTGATCACCTCGCCAAAGATGCACTACATGGAGACCTACAACGCCTCCGAGGGCTTCTTCGGCATACAGGACGACCCGGCGGACAAGTCGATGCTGCTCATGCTCGACTATGACGTGTTCTACGAGTTCATACCCCTCGAAGAGGTGGGCAAGAGCAACCCCACCGTTGTGCCGCTCACAGGCGTGGAGCTGAACAAGAACTACGCCATGGTCATAAGCACGTCGTGCGGACTGTGGCGCTACATGATCGGCGACACCGTGATGTTCACCTCGCGCAACCCTTATAAGTTTGTTATCACAGGCCGAACAAAATATTTCATCAACGCCTTCGGCGAGGAGCTGATACAGGACAACGCCGAGAAGGGTCTGCAAGAGGCTTGCCGCGAGACAGGAGCCGAGGTCAAGGAATATACCGCCGCGCCGGTGTTCATGGACCAGAACGCAAAGTGCAGACACCAGTGGGTCATCGAGTTTGCGCAGATGCCCGACTCGGTAGAACATTTTGCCAACGTGCTCGACAAGAGTCTGCAACAGATCAACTCCGACTATGAGGCAAAGCGTTTCCACGACATCACCCTGCAACACCTCGAGGTGGTGGTGGCACGGGAGGGCTTGTTCGACGACTGGCTCAAATCGAAGGGCAAGCTCGGCGGACAGCACAAGGTGCCTCGACTGGCCAACAACCGAAACATCATTGATGAGGTGCTGGAGATGAACAAACAAGAGAAAACTCTTTAAAGCTTCGTTCTTCAAGAAAAAGCCTTGGCTTAAAGCAGAGAGCAGCGCAAGAAAAAGCTTTGGCTTTTCAAAGAAGCAGAGCGCAGCGCAAGAAAAAGCATTATCCTGAAATCATTATAATGATAAAGAAAATTATTGACCATATAACCCTTATGCTCTGCCGCTATGAGCAAAAGCAGCAAAGGCGCGAAAAGCAGCATCAGCACAACGCTTCCCGGCAAGCCACGCCCACAGGGAGCTGGCAGAGAGAGAGGAGCGTTGCCATGCTTGCGCCCCTTGGCTTGGCTCTGCTCATGGTTGCGGTTGTGGCATCGTGCGCCCGAATGGGACAGCCCGACGGCGGATGGTACGACGAGACACCGCCAAAGGTCATCGGCGCAACACCTGCTGACCGCGGCGTGAACGTGAGCGCAAAGAAGGTAAACATCTTCTTCGACGAGTATATAAAGATCGAGAACCCGTCGGAGAAGGTGGTGGTGTCGCCTCCACAGCTCGAACAGCCCGAGATCAAGGCAGCAGGAAAACGCATAGAGGTGAAGTTGGCAGACAGCCTGAAGGCAAACACCACCTACACCATCGACTTCTCCGACGCCATTACCGACAACAACGAGAGCAACCCGCTGGGCAACTACACCTACAGCTTCTCCACAGGTCCGCAGATCGACACGCTCGAGGTGGCGGGCACGGTGCTGCAAGCCGACAACCTGGAGCCAGTGAAGGGCACGCTCGTGGGTCTCTACTCGGAGATGGCCGACTCGTGCTTCCTTAAGGTCCCCATGCTGCGCGTGGCACGAACTGACAGTCGAGGACGCTTCATCATTCGTGGTGTGGCACCGGGCACCTATCGCGTCTACGCCTTGGCCGATGCCGACGGCAACTACATGTTCAGCCAGAAGAGCGAGCAGATAGCGTTCTCAACCGACACCATCAAGCCACACGTCATCGACGACATGAGGCAGGACACGCTGTGGCGCGACTCGCTGCGAATAAAAGACATAAAGCAGATCAAATATCGCCATTTCCTGCCCGACGACATCGTGCTCAGAGCCTTCAACGAGGAGGTGACCGACCGCTATTTTGTGAAGCAGGAGCGTAAGGAGGCTAACAACTTCAAGCTCTTCTTCAGCCATGGCGACAAGCAGCTGCCCGTGATCAGAGGCCTCAACTTTGACGAGAAGAACGCCTTTGTGGTGGAGCCGTCGGCACGTCTCGACACCATAACCTACTGGCTCAGAGACACAGCCCTCGTTAACCGCGACACGCTCAACGTGGAGCTTACTTACAACATGACCGACACGCTCGGACACATCGTGAGCCAGACCGACACGCTCGAACTGCTGTCGAAGCAGCCCTATGAGCGACGCATGAAAGACCTCAAGAAGGAGATTGACGACTGGCAGAAGAAGCAGGCCAAGCTGAAGAAGCGCGGCGAACGTTACGACTCGGTGTTCCCCAGAAAAGAGATAGACATGAAGCTGGAAGCCCCTGCCGACCTTGACCCCGACCGCAACATAAAGTTCACGTTTGGCGTGCCGCTGGCAAGGGTGGACACATCAAAAATTCATCTCTACGCCAAGCACGACACGCTGTGGTATAACTCGCGCTTCTTCTTCAGACCGCTGGAGAACGAGAAGTTGAAAGGCGACTCGGCAGCAACGGCCTGCTACTGGGCTGCGGCAACAGCCGACAGGGACCGCCTGGAGATGCAACGCGAGTTTGAGCTGATCGGCGAGTGGAGGCCTGACATTGAATACAGCCTGGAGATCGACTCGGCAGCCTTTGCCGACATCTACGGCCTTGAGTCGCCCACGATAAAGAAGGGCTTCAAGGTGCCGTCGCTCGATGCCTACGGCACGCTGCTCTTCAACATCAGCGGCATGGACGGCACGCCCTGCTTCGTGGAGCTGCTCAACAGCAACGACAAGCCCATAAAGCAGGCACCCGTGACAAGCGACGGCACAGCACAGTTTTTCTACCTCAAGGAGGGCGAATATTATGCCCGTCTCATCGTCGACCGCAACAACAACGGCCGTTGGGACACTGGCCTCTATGAGGAGGGACTGCAGCCCGAGGAGGTGTTCTACTTTAACGAGAAGGTAGAATGTAAAGCCAAGTGGGACATCACCCGCAACTGGTCTCCACGCCAGCGACCCCTCGACCACCAGAAGCCCGACGCCATAACAAAGCAGAAGGCAGAGAAGCAAAAGACCATTCAGAAACGTAACCTGCAAAGAGCACAGAAGATGGGCATTGAACCGCCGAAAGAAAGGGAAAAGTGAAGAGGGAAAAGTGAAGAGGGAAAAGTGAAGAGGGAAAAGTGAAGAGGGAAGAGTGAAGAATTCAATTGCCATTCTTAAACCCAAATCGGTCGTTAGGGCTTGCTTGGATTTTAGGTTTTTATAAGAGTGGATTTTGTTTGGATTTTAACCCAAATCGGTCGTTAGGGCTTGCTTGTATTTTAGATTTTTATAAGAGTGGATTTTGTTTGGATTTTAATGAATGATAGCGAGCTATTGCGAATTAAAAACAAGCAAATGACAACTTATAAAAAAACAAAAGGCTGCAAGCAGTTATTAAAAACGACATAAAACGGCCTAATGACCGGTTTGGGTTAAAGGTAAAAAGGCTGACGCTGAAATAAAGGAAGAAGAAATTATGAAGAGATTAATAATATCATTAGTCATTGCCCTTGCGGCTGTAGCAGCCCAAGCACAATGCACATACAAGAACACAGCCTTCAAGTCGGGCGAGTTTCTCACATATAATCTCTATTACAACTGGCAGTTTATATGGGTGAAGGCAGGCACAGCCTCCATGTCGACGGTGCAGAGCAAATATCACGGCTATCATGCCTGGCGCTCGTCGCTCACCACGAGAGGCAACAAGCGCGTTGACGACATGTTCGTGTTGCGCGACACCCTGCTCTGTTACAGTTCGACCAAGATGGAGCCACTCTACTTCCGCAAGGGAGCACGCGAGGGCAAGCGCTACACCGTCGACGAGGTGTTCTACAGCTATCCTGACGGCCGCCAGCATCTGCGCCAGCACCGTCAGCACAACGACGGCACACACAAGTGGAAGCAGAGCGTGCAGGACCAGTGTGTCTACGACATGCTCAACATCTTCTTGCGTGCCCGCTCCTTCGATCCCACGGGGTGGAAGAAGGGCAACACCATCCATTTCCCCATCGCCGACGGCAAGAACATCGACGCCGCCCAGATTTTCTATCGCGGCAAGACCACGGTGAAAGCCGACAACGGCCACAAGTATCGTTGTCTTCAGCTGTCTTACATGGAGAAGGAGGACGGCAAGTATAAGGAGATTGTGCGCTTCTACGTCACCGACGACGAGAACCACATACCCGTGCGCCTCGACATGTTCCTCAAGTTTGGATCAGCCAAGGCCTTCCTTGTGGGAATGAGAGGAGCAAAGAACCCTGTTAAGGCAGAGGTGAAATAAAAAAGAAGAAGAAACAACAACCATGCAACAACAAGAATTTGAAATAATGGCCCCTGTAGGCTCCCGCGAGAGCCTGGCCGCAGCGATACAAGCCGGTGCCGACTCGATCTATTTCGGCATTGGGCAGCTCAACATGCGCTCCCACTCGGCAAACCATTTCACCATCGACGACCTCAAGGAGATTGCCGCCACCTGCCACGAGCACGGCATGAAGAGCTACCTCACCGTCAACACCATAATCTACGGCGAGGACCTTGAGACCATGCGACAGATCATCGATGCCGCCCATGAGGCCAAGGTGTCGGCGGTCATTGCCAGCGACGTGGCAGTGATGACCTACTGCCGACAGGTGGGCGTGGAGGTGCATCTCTCCACACAGCTCAACATCAGCAACATAGAGGCCCTGAAGTTTTATGCACAGTTTGCCGATGTCGTGGTGCTGGCACGCGAGCTCAACATGGACCAGGTGGCAGAGATCTACCGCCAGATCGAGGAGCAGCAGGTGCGCGGTCCCAAGGGCGAGCTGGTGCGCATAGAAATGTTCTGTCACGGCGCCTTGTGCATGGCGGTGAGCGGCAAGTGCTACATGAGCCTGCAGAACACCAGCCGCTCTGCCAACCGCGGCGAGTGCATGCAGCTCTGCCGCCGTTCTTACACCGTGACCGACAACGAGACGGGCTGTCAGCTCGAGATCGACAACAAGTATATCATGTCGCCCAAGGACCTGAAGACCATCAGGTTCATCGACCGTATGATGAAGGCTGGCGTGAGGGTGTTCAAAATCGAAGGCCGCGCCCGCGGACCCGAGTATGTCTACAACGTTGTAAAATGTTACAAGGAGGCCATCAAGGCTGTTCTTGACGGCCAGTTCACGGAAGAGAAGAAGGACCAGTGGGACGAGCGTCTGGCAAGCGTGTTCAACCGCGGCTTCTGGGATGGCTACTATCAGGGTCAGACCATGGGCGAGTGGAACAAAAACTACGGTTCCAACGCCACCGAGCGCAAGATCTATGTGGGCCGTGGCGTGAAATATTTCTCTAAGCTTGGCGTTGCCGAGTTTACCTGCGAGGCCCACGAGTTCTCCGTTGGCGACAAGCTCCTCATCACGGGTCCCACGACGGGTGTCATGTATGTGACTGTGAGCGAGATACGCCTGGAGCTTGATTCCGTTCAGACTGCTCCCAAGGGCACCCACGTCTCCATTCCCGTGCCCGACAAGGTGCGCCCCAGCGACAAGCTGTTCTTGCTCGAAAAGGTGAAGAGAGAGGAATAGAAAGCTTCGTAAAAAGAGGCTCTGCCTTTTCAAGGCGTTTTTGCCTAACAAGCCTCAACAAGAGGCTCTGCCTTTTCAAGGCATTTTTGCCTGACAAACCCCGACAAGAGGCTATAGTCTTTTCAAGGCGTTTATGCCCTGCAAGCCCCAACAAGAGCCAATAACCCCATAAAAACCAAAGAGTTATGATTTTATACATCATCGTGCCCTGCTACAACGAGGAAGAGGTGTTTCCTTGGTCGCTCAACAAGCTCCTCACCCTCACCGGAAGGCTGAAAGCCGAAACCGACACCGACGCCCGCCTGCTGTTTGTCGACGACGGAAGCCGCGACCGCACATGGCAGCTCATCAGCGAGGCGGCCGAAGCCAACAAGGAGGTGGCGGGGCTGAAGCTCGCCCACAACGTGGGCCATCAGAACGCGCTGTGGGCAGGCATGGAACAGGCCTTGCCGCTGTGCGACGCCATGGTGTCGATAGATGCTGACCTTCAGGACGATGAGACAACCATCATAAGCATGGCGCGTCAGGTCAAGGACGACGGCTGCGACATCGTGTATGGCGTGAGAAAGGAGCGCAAGACCGACACATGGTTCAAGCGCGTCACGGCACAGACGTTCTACCGCATAATGCAGACCGCCGACAAGAACATTCTCTACAACCACGCCGACTTCCGCATGATGTCGAAGCGTGCGGTGGAGGCGCTCATGCAGTATCCGGAGCGCAACATGTTCCTTCGCGGCATCGTAAGGCAACTGGGCTTCAAGGAAGGGTTTGTCTATTATGACCGCACGGCACGCACTGCCGGCGAGTCGAAATATCCGTTGGGCAAGATGATCAGCTTCTCCATCGACGGCATAACCTCGTTCTCGACGGCACCGCTGAAGTTTATCACCTTCGCCGGACTGGCCATGACGCTTGTTGCGGTCTTCATCATCGTCTATGCCCTCTACGAGCACGCCATCGGACACACCATCGAAGGATGGACCTCCATCCTGGTCTCTATGTGGCTGATCGGCGGCGTCATAACGACGGGCGTGGGCATTACGGGCGTGTATATCGGCAAAATTTACACGGAGGTGAAACGCCGCCCCCGCTATTTTGTGGACAAGAAGCTCAACTTTTGACCTTTCTACGCCCCTGTATGCAATATTTTTTGTAAGTTTGCAGAACGAAAGGACGGAGAACAAAGGAAAGACAAAGGAAAAACAGAAAATAACGAATAAAAAAATAAACAAGATGTCACAACCACTGATTATCTACAATACGCTCACCCGACAGAAGGAGCTGTTCAAGCCGCTGCATGCTCCAAACGTGGGCATGTATGTATGCGGCCCCACTGTCTACGGCGATCCACATCTCGGACACGCACGTCCTGCCATCACCTTCGACATTCTGTTCCGTTATCTCAAGCATATCGGCTACAAGGTGCGCTATGTGCGCAACATCACCGATGTGGGACACCTGGAGCACGATGCCGACGACGGCGACGACAAGATCGAGAAAAAGGCACGCCTGGAGCAGCTTGAGCCAATGGAGATAGCGCAGTATTACACCAACCGCTATCACGCAGCCATGGAGGCCCTCAACGTTCTGCCGCCAAGCATCGAGCCTCACGCCACAGGCCACATCATTGAGCAGGAGCAGCTCGTGCAGCAGATCCTCGACAACGGATTTGCTTATGTGAGCAACGGCTCGGTCTATTTTGACGTAAAAAAATATAACGAGAAATATCATTACGGCATTCTCTCTGGACGCAACCTCGACGACGTGAAAGACGCATCGCGCGAGCTCGACGGCGTGGGAGAGAAGCACAACCAGGCCGACTTCGCCCTGTGGAAGAAGGCACAGCCAGAGCATATCATGCGCTGGCCAAGCCCCTGGAGCGACGGTTTCCCTGGATGGCACTGCGAGTGCACGGCCATGGGACGCAAATATCTGGGTGCCCATTTCGACATACACGGCGGAGGCATGGACCTCGTCTTCCCGCACCACGAGTGTGAGATTGCACAGGCTGTGGCATCGCAAGGCGACCAGATGGTCCACTACTGGATGCACAACAACATGCTCACCATCAACGGACAGAAGATGGGCAAGAGCCTTGGCAACTTCATAACGCTGGAGCAGTTCTTCAAAGGCACACACGAGTCGCTCACGAAGGCCTACTCGCCCATGACCATTCGCTTCTTCATTCTCTCTGCCCACTATCGCGGCACCGTCGACTTCTCCAACGACGCCCTCATGGCAAGCGAGAAGGGTCTGGAGCGTCTGATGAACGGTCTTGCCGACCTCGACAGGGTGAAGGTGGCAACAGAAAGCGATGCCGACACTCACCGCTTGGCTACAACGCTGGCAACAAAATGTTATGAGGCGATGAACGATGACCTCGCCACACCGCAGGTTATAAGCCATCTGTTTGAGGCTTGCACCGTGGTGAACAAGCTCGTTGACCATAAGGCAACCATCAGCGAGGCCGACTTTAAGCTGCTCGCCGACACCATGCGCACCTTCGCCTTCGACATCCTCGGACTGCGCGACGACCGCGCTGCCGACAGCTGCGACCGCGAGGAAGCCTTCGGAAAGGTTGTTGACATGGTGCTCAACCTCCGCGCCAAGGCACGCGCCAACAAAGACTGGGGCACCTGCGACCAAATTCGCGATGCGCTCAAGGAAGCCGGATTCGAGGTCATGGACACCAAAGACGGCTGCGTGTGGAAGCTCAACAAATAGTGATGAAGAGCTGATAAGCTTGATAAACTTGACAAGCGTAAATCAAGACAAGCGTAAATCAAGACAAGCGTAAATCAAGACAAGCGTAAATCAAGACAAGCGAGAAACAAGACAAGCGATTCTATTTCTGAAATAAACAACGTTTAGGGGCCTGGCATTCGTGCCTGAGGCTCCTAAATTTGTTTTAAACGGCACCCCGACAAATGACATTTATTTTAAAAATAGACAATTAAGAAGCGGTTTCAAAAAATTGCATTATCTTTGCATAAGATAAGCGGCACCTCGGCAAAGATTGCAAGCAAGCTTGCATCTCTGCTCTCGATTTGCATTATCTTTGCATAAGATAAGCTGCACCTCGGCAAAGATTGCAAGCAAGCTTGCATCTCTGCTCTCGGTTTGCATTATCTTTGCATAAGATAAGCGGCTAAGGCAACATATCACTAACAAAACATTAAAGATGGCACAAAATCTCATACAAACACAGGAGCAGAAGCTTCAGCAGATTCAGAAACTCACCCAACAACAGATGTTGCAGGTGAGGCTCACAGAGATGCCCCTACCCGAACTGGAGGAGAGTGTGAAGGCTGAGATTGATGACAATCCCGCCCTTGAGGTGGTGTCACCTGACGATGCACAGCCTGTGTATGACGCTTCTGACAACTCGCTGTTCGACAACGACGAGGGCAACGGAGCACAAGACAGCAGCAACAACGGCCATTCTAATAACGGCAACAACAACGACGACATTGATGACGATGCGTTCGACAGCCACGACGAGCAGTTTAACAGAGAGCAAGACCGCGAGGAGCGGGCCTCGGCCCTGGACGATGCCTTGGAGGGCATAGGCCGTGACGACGAGATGCCTACGGCCTTTCAGGCTGGAGGAACCTATGCCGACAACGGCGACGACGACAGCGACAGCGGTGAGATGGTGTGGGGCGACTCGTCTTCGTTCTACGACAAGCTCAACGAGCAGGTGGGAGAACAGGACATCACACCCAAGCAACGCGACATCATGGAGTATGTCATAGGGTCGCTCGACGACGACGGACTGCTGCGCAAAACCGCCGACAGCCTGTGTGACGAGCTGGAGCTGTTTCAGAACGTGGAGTGTACGCCCGAGGAGGTGAAGGAGATGATGCAGCTGCTCAAGACCTTTGACCCTGCCGGCATTGGCGCCCACGACCTGCGCGAGTGTCTTATCCTCCAACTGAGACGCAGACCAAAGAGCCGCATGCGCGACCTCGCAATAGAGATCCTGACCTACAGCTACAACGACTTCATTGCACGCCACTGGGAGGTGCTGAAGAAGAACCACCACATAACGGACGACGACCTCGACGGTTTTCGGCATGAGATCATGCGCCTCAACCCTAAACCCGGAGCATCGCTCGGCGAGGCTGAGGGACGAAGCATGCAGCAGATCACGCCCGACTTTATTGTCGACACCCTCGATGACGGCACGATAAAGATGTATCTCAACGCGGGCGACGTGCCTGAGCTTAAGGTGTCGCCGACGTTTGCCGACATGGTCGAGACTTACCGCAACAACCGCAAGGGCATGAGTCGGCAGGAGAAGGAGGCGCTGCTCTATGCCAAGGAGAAGGTCGACAAGGCGCAAGGCTACATTGACGCCATAAGGCAGCGCAGGGCAACGCTAACCAAGACCATGCGTGCCATCATCGACTGGCAACGCAAGTTTTTCCTCGACGGCGACGAGGCAGACCTCAAGCCGATGGTTCTGAAGGACATCGCAGCAAAGACGGGGCTCGACATATCAACGGTGTCGAGGGTGTGTAACGTGAAATATGTGCAGACCAACTGGGGAATCTTCCCTCTCAAGTTTTTCTTCAACATCAGCTACACAAACGAAAACGGAGAGGAGCTGTCAACGCGCAACATAAAGGCAACTCTCAAGGAGATTGTCGAGGGCGAGGACAAGAAGGCACCCTACAGCGACGACATGCTGTCAAAGCTCATGAAAGAGAAGGGCTACCCCATAGCACGAAGAACGGTGTCAAAATATCGAGAGCAGTTAGCCATACCCTCGGCAAAGCAGCGTAGAGAATAGAGACCCTGCACAAAAGCATCATTCGGTGCACCCAAGCATCATTCGGTGCACCCAAGCATCATTCATAACACCCACGCATCATTCAGGACAATATGTAAAGAGACGAAACATGAAATGAGACAAAAAAACATTATTCTTGCAGCCCGATTGTTAAGCATGATGTTTACGCCATTCTACCTCTCAACGGTAGGGCTTATCGTGCTTTTCACCTTCAGCTACCTCAGTCTTGCGCCGTGGCAATATAAGCTGCGCGTCATAGGCATGGTGTATCTGTTCACCATTCTCATGCCCACGCTCCTCATACGATTCTACCGCCAATATCACGGCTGGACACTCCTCGAACTGGGCCGTCAGGAGAAGCGCATGGTGCCTTATGTCATCTCCATTCTCTGTTATGCTAGCTGTTACACGCTCATGGAGATAACACACATTCCCCATTTCATGAGCATCATCCTCATGGCGGCTCTCGCCATACAGATGTGCTGCGTCGTGATAAACATCTGGTGGAAGATATCCACACACACATCGGCCATTGGAGGCGTGGCAGGAGCGCTGCAGGCCTTTGCCGTGCTCTTCAGTTTCAACCCTTTGTGGTGGCTCTGCCTTGTGTTCATCGTGGCAGGAATGGTGGGTACCAGCCGAATGATCCTGCGACAACACACGCTCTGGCAGGTGGTGGCAGGATTTCTTGTGGGACAGGCCGTGGCGTTCACTCTCATCATGCTCAACTATCTTGTCAACATCTGAGAACACAACGCGACACAACGCAAACAAGCCGCTAAAGACAAGGCTTGGAAAATTTAAAGCTTGGAAGATGAGCCTATGGCTTGGAAGAAGGGCTTATAGCTTGAAAGGAGAGCTTATAGCTTGAAAGGAGAGCTTATAGCTTGGAAGGAGGCTCTATAGCTTGAAAGAAAGGCTCTATAGCTTGGAAGAAGAGCTTTTAGCTTGAAAGAAGAGCTTTTAAGAAAAGCATAGCCCCACCCCCCTATTGAGACAGAAAAAGAAAAAACGATCCATATTAAAACGAAAAGAAATATGACACCTAAAGTAAGCATCATCATGGGCAGCACCAGCGACCTGCCCGTAATGGAAAAAGCATGTAAGTTTCTCAACGACCTCCAAATTCCGTTTGAGGTTAACGCCCTCTCCGCACACCGCACACCCGATGCCGTGGAGCAGTTTGCCAAAGGCGCGAAGGAACGTGGCATAAAGGTCATCATCGCAGGAGCAGGAATGGCAGCAGCCCTGCCTGGCGTTATCGCCGCCAGCACCACACTGCCCGTTATCGGTGTGCCCATCAAAGGCATGCTCGACGGTCTTGATGCCATGCTCTCCATCATACAGATGCCTCCAGGAATACCCGTCGCAACAGTGGGCGTGAACGGAGCAATGAACGCTGCCATCCTCGCCACAGAGATGATCGCTCTGGCTGATGAGGAGGTGGCTGCCAAGCTTGCCGACTATAAGGCTGGCTTGGGAAAGAAGATCGAGAAGGCCAATGCCGACCTGGCAGAGGTGAAATATGATTTCAAGACCAACTAATCACCTACCCTGTTCATGACCGACTTATTCAATTATCGCCGACGCGAAGCGTCACCCGTAAAGGTTGGCGTTATAGAGATGGGCGGCGAGAACCCCATCAGGGTGCAGTCGATGACCACCACCAACACCAACGACACCGAGGCTTGTGTGCTACAGGCAGAGCGCATCATAAAGGCTGGAGGCGAACTGGTGCGTCTCACCACGCAAGGCACCCGCGAGGCTGAGAACCTTAAGAACATCAATGCGCAGCTGCGTGCCGACGGCTTCATGACACCGCTCGTGGCCGACATCCATTTCAACCCGCGCGTGGCTGACGTCGCTGCTCTCTATGCTGAGAAGGTGCGCGTGAACCCGGGCAACTATGTGGACCCGGCACGCACGTTCAAGCATATCGAATATACCGATGCCGAGTATGCCGAGGAGCTGAAAAAGCTGGAGGAGCGCTTCGTGCCGTTCCTCAACATCTGCCGCGAACACCACACGGCCGTGCGCATAGGCGTGAACCACGGGTCGCTCTCTGACCGCATAATGTCGCGTTATGGCGACACGCCCGAAGGCATTGTGGAGAGCTGCATGGAGTTTCTGCGCATCTGCAAGCGTGAGAAGTTTGACAACGTGGTCATAAGCATTAAGGCCAGCAACACCGTGGTCATGGTGCGCTCCGTGCGTCTGCTCGTCAGCGAGATGGACAAGGCCGACATGCACTATCCCCTCCACCTCGGCGTGACCGAGGCAGGTGAGGGCGAGGACGGACGCATAAAGAGTGCCGTGGGCATTGGAGCATTGCTCGCCGACGGCATTGGCGACACCATACGCGTGAGCTTGAGCGAGGAGCCGGAGGCAGAAATTCCGGTGGCTAAACATCTCGTACAGTATATCGGCAAGCACGCGGGCCACATGCTCATACCCGGAACAGAGAACCCGCAGTTTGACTGGCTTCGTCCATCACGCCGCACCACACGCGCCGTCGAGGTGGCCGATGCCGAGGGCAACATCCTGTCTATCGGCGGCACCAACGTGCCGGTGGTCATAACAACGGCGACAGGACATGACGGCAACATACGCACCGATGCCTTCACTTACCGTGCCGACCAGAAGCCCGACCTCATCTATTGTGGCGCTCACATGCCAGAAAAGGTGGAGAGCACACAGCGTTACCTCGTCGACTTCAACATCTACGACGGCACACCAGGCACCTATCCTGTGTTCCCCTACAACGCCATACCGTTCCTCGCAGCATGCAAGGCAAAGGCCAAATTTCTCGTCCTGCCCTTCGGAGCACCTGCCGACGAGTATGTGGCTTGCCTGAAGCAGCATCCTGAAGTGGTGGTGGTGAGCATGAGTAACCACCAGAACCGCCTGGGCGAACAACGCGCCTTGGTGCACGAGATGATGAACGCCTCGCTGCTCAACCCCGTGGTCTTCGCACAGATGTACCGACACACGGAGCGTCATAAGGGCGACTTCATGCTTGAGGCTGCCGCCGACATGGGTGCGCTCATGATCGACGGGCTGACCGACGGTCTGTGGCTCATGAACGATGGCGACATTGCTCTCGCCGACGTGGCAGCAACCGCCTTTGGCGTTCTGCAGGCAGCGCGTCTGCGCACATCCAAGACCGAGTATATCTCTTGTCCGGGCTGCGGGCGAACGCTCTACAACCTGCAGGCCACCATTGCACGCATAAAGGCTGCCACCGCCCACATGAAGGGTCTGAAGATAGGCATCATGGGATGTATCGTCAACGGACCGGGCGAGATGGCTGATGCCGACTATGGATATGTGGGTGCCGGCAAGGGCAAAATTTCGCTCTACAAGCAGAAGGTGTGCATAGCCAAAAACATACCTGAGGAAGAAGCCGTGGACCGCCTGCTCGCCTTTATAGAGGAAGATTCGGCAAAGAAATAAAGCAATGATAAGAAATAACGAAGTTAAAAAAATAACGAAATTAAGAAATAAAGAAGTGAAAACAATCATCATCACCCTGCTTGCCATCTTCGGCCTTGCACAAGGCATGACAGCTGGCAATCCGAAAATCGTGGCTCACCGTGGCTACTGGAAGACCGAGGGCTCTGCCCAAAACTCTATCAGATCTCTCGTCAAGGCAGACAGCATTGGCGTCTACGGATCCGAGTTTGACGTATGGATAACAGCCGACGACAAGCTCATCGTTAACCATGACGGCCACATTGGCGACCTCATAATAGAAAACTCAACGGCTGCACAGATAACGGCCTGCAAGCTGGAGAACGGTGAGAACGTGCCCACGCTGGAGCAGTATCTTGACGCGGCAAAGAAGTTGAAGACACGTCTGGTCTTCGAGCTGAAGTCGCACAAGAACAAGCTTCAGGAGACAAAGGCTGTTGACATGCTGCTCAAGATGATCAAAGACAAGAAGCTTGACAAGCGTGTCGACTACATCACCTTCTCGCTTCCGGCCTTCGTGCGCCTCATACAGAAAGCGCCAAATGGCACACCGGTCTATTATCTCAACGGCGAGCTGTCACCCGATGAAATTCTCGAGATGGGCGGCACCGGTGTCGACTATCACATCAGCGTGTTCCGCGACAAACACCCCGAATGGCTTAAGCGTTGCCACCAGCTGGGCCTCAAAGCCAACGTGTGGACGGTGAACGAGCAGAAGGATCTGCAATGGTGCATAGACCAAGGCTTCGACTTCATAACAACCAACGAGCCTGTGCTGCTGGAGCAGATGCTGAAGAAATAAAAAAAAAGGAAGAAAGAAGAAATAAAAAATTGGGCCCACTTTTAAAATGGGCTCAGTAAAGAAGAAAAGAAAAAAGGTGTCCACGGGCAAAGACCTGTGTGGACACCTTTTTTCTTTATGTTTTATTCTCAAAACCACAGCGTGCAACTCACAGCACCCAAGACAATGCCTATGATGGTGCCAAGAATGCGCAACAAGAGAAGAAACGTTTGCTTAGTTTTTCTGGTCATTATCCTCTCCCTTTGTGCCAAGCGCTCCCAACAGGGTGGTTGCCATGGCTATAATAACCTTTATAACGATTTTCCAAACACTAACTTTTCCCATAATATCTAACCTTTCCTAATGTGTGAATAATGTGAATAACTTGAACAATAGAAACTCATAATAACAGGTTGTCAACAGCGTTGTGCCTACTGTTGAAAAGTGTGTAAACAATAAGGGCGACAGGCAGTTACACCCGCCGCCCTCTGTCAACAACGAAGCGTCAATCAGAGCTTTCAACAAAACATTGACAAGAAGGAGCAACCATCAGCAAGAGGAGTTTTTCTGCTCTCTGCATAGAGAAGCCTCCGTGCCGCCATCAGCATGGGGTTTCACCCCTTAAGGTGGGGTCTTTATCTTGCATCGACATGGAGCTTTTAACCAAGCATCGACATGGAGCATCAACCAAGCATCTGTGTAGAGCCCTTGCCAACCTTAAAACGGGGTTTTCACCATCCATGCAGGTTTTGTTCACTCCCTGTTATGAGCGTTCTGCCGTTGTGTCAGCGCTTAGGCGTTGCCCTCCACGCTCTGCTCCTCGTTGCCCTTAGAGCCGGCATCGTGGCCCTCGGCGTTGTCGCCACCCTTGTCCACGTCGTAGACAGTGGCCTCACGCACCTTGGCGTTGGCCAGGAAGGTGTGGTTGTAGAAACGCTTGCCGGCCTGGCGAGTGGCCTCGGGCTGGAAGATGACATGCATGCCCTTGATGTTGTTCATATTAAACTCCTTTGCAGTGGCTGCGGGGATGGTCTTGAGACCGATCTTGAACGCACCGAAGCCGTTGAGCTTCACACGCATTGAGTTCTGAAGCTGGTCGGTCATGACCTCCACAAGCTCGGAGAGCACGGCCAGGATGTCGGAACGCTTCACGGTACAGTTGGCCTGCATGATGTCTGCGAGCTTGTTGATGTCTACGGTACCGTTGTGACTGGCACGAGCGTACCACATGCCCTTAAACTTACCCTCACGGTTGTTCTGATAAAGACGATAACTTACTGCCATAATTTTTTTTCCTTTCTTTTTTTTTCGTCCGCCTCGGCAGCCTCAGCCCTCTCCCCCGTCATGGGTCCTTTGATGTGGGCATGGCCTCAGCCGCCTCGCGCAGACATGTGTTTTACATTTATAGATTATTAAGACTCTCTTTGCATCGGGCTGTCTGTCTTTCTTCCCGACTGCGATGCAAAGGTACAACATTGCGCAAGCGTTGTCAAGAGCAGCTTAGTATCAACTATTATTAGTGGAGAACAAAAAGGGAAAAATGATAAAAAAAAGCAAGCTTATTTTGTGTTGTCTTCAATTTGCTGTAACTTTGCAGACACATAAGTATAATAACAAAGTTTTGCCTAACAAGAACTTGCGAAACTTATAAAAAATAAAGAGAAAGAAATGTCATTAAAATGTGGTATTGTAGGACTTCCCAACGTGGGCAAGTCGACGCTGTTCAACTGTTTGTCGAGCGCAAAGGCTCAGGCAGCCAATTTCCCCTTCTGCACCATCGAGCCTAACGTGGGCGTGATCACCGTGCCTGACGAACGACTCACAAAGCTCGCCGAGATAGTACACCCCGGACGCATCGTGCCCGCCACCTGCGAGATTGTAGACATCGCCGGACTGGTGAAGGGTGCTTCCAAGGGTGAGGGCCTCGGCAACAAGTTCCTGGGCAACATCCGCGAGACCGACGCCATCATTCATGTGCTCCGCTGCTTCGACGACGACAACATCGTGCGCGAGGGCGGTTCTGCCGTAAACCCGCTCGAGGACAAGGAAATTATCGACACAGAGCTACAGCTTAAAGACCTCGAGACCATCGAGGGACAGCTCTCTAAGCAGCAGAAAATTGCGGCCATCGGCAACAACAAGGACGCTAAGGTGGCTGTGAGCGTGCTCGAAGCTTATAAGGAGGCCCTCGACAAGGGTCTGAACGCCCGCAGCGTGACTTTCGAGAGCAAGGAGGAGCAGCGCTACGCTCACGACCTGTTCCTGCTCACCGCCAAACCCGTGCTCTATGTGTGCAACGTGGACGAGACGGCTGCCAAGACAGGAAACCAATACTCGGACATGATACAGAAGATTGCCGAGAGCGAGGGTGCCGAGATGCTGGTCATCGCTGCAAAGACAGAGGAAGACATCGCCTCTCTGGAGACCTACGAGGACAAGAAGATGTTCCTCGATGAGCTCGGACTGGAGGAGAGCGGCGTAAACCGCCTCATCAAGAAGGCGTATGAGCTGCTCAACCTTGAGACCTTCATCACCGCTGGCGAGATGGAGGTCAAGGCATGGACCTACCACAAGGGTTGGAAGGCTCCACAGTGTGCCGGCGTTATACACACCGACTTTGAGAAGGGCTTCATCCGCGCCGAGGTTATCAAGTATGACGATTACATCAAGTATGGCTCTGAGGCCGCTGTTCGCGAGGCTGGCAAGCTCGGCATCGAGGGCAAGGAATATGTGGTGCAGGACGGCGATATCATGCACTTCAGGTTTAATGTATAACAACTAACGGGAAATGCTCAACTACATTATATGGGATCCGTCCGACACCGCTCTGCGGATCGGTCATTTCGCCCTTCACTGGTACTCGCTGTGCTGGCTCATAGGCCTACTGCTGGCTTATCTGCTTGTGCGCCGTCTGTATCGTGAGCAGAAGATCAAGGACGAGCTGTTCGACCCCTTGTTCATCTACTGCTTCATCGGCATCCTGGCGGGCGCACGTCTCGGCCACTGCCTCTTCTATCAACCCGACGTGTTCCTCTCTTCATGGAAACATTTTGTTGAGATCTTCATTCCTATCGAGTTTCTCAACGACGGAGGATGGAAATTTACGGGCTACCGCGGACTGGCATCGCACGGTGGCACACTGGGCCTCATGATCGCCCTCTGGCTCTATTATCGCCGCACACATGTGCCCATCTGGCAGGTGCTCGACAACATTGCCATCGCCACACCCATCACCGCCACATTCATACGTCTGGGCAACCTCATGAACTCGGAGATCTTAGGACGTGTCACCACCATGCCGTGGGGATTCTATTTCCTTCAGGCCGGCCCCATGGGCACCGAGCCGCGACATCCGGGACAGCTCTACGAGGCGATAGCCTATTTTGTCTTCTTCTTCATAGGCTGGCACCTCTACCGCCGCCATGCTGAGCGCGTGGGCACAGGCTTTTTCTTCGGCCTCTGCCTGACCCTGATCTTCACCTTCCGCTTCTTCATAGAGTTTACGAAGGACGTGCAGGTGGGCTTCGAGGAGCACATGCTTCTCAACATGGGACAGCTCCTGTCCATACCCTTCATCGCCATCGGCGTGTGGTGCATGATTAAAGGTAAAAAGGTAAAAAAGTAAAAAGGTAAAAAAGGCTGACGCCGCATTAGAATTATTAAGCTCCATAGGGTTTCTGAACCTTATGGGGCTTTTTTTTGAAAAGACATTTTAAAGGTAAAAAAATAAAAAGGTAAAAAGGTAAAAAAAGGCTGACGCCGATTTAAGGGAAAAGTGAAAAACGAAAAGTGAAGAATCTCTATTTTTGCCTATGCTTTAGGAAAATTTTATCTCATTGTGCCCATGCTTTAGGAAAATTTTATCTCATTTTGCCTATGCTTTAGGCAATTTTTATCCTATTTTTGCCTATGCTTTAGGAAAAAATTTTCTCATTTTGCCTATGCTTTAGGCAATTTTTATCCTATTTTTGCCTATGTTTTAGGAAAATTTTATCTCATTTTTGCCTATGTTTTAGGAAAAAAGCTGTATCTTTGCAACACGAACCAACGACATAACCGTTATGATACACAGGCTATTAATCGACAATTTGACCGAGTGGAGCAAACGCGAGAACAGGAAGCCTCTTGTTCTGCGCGGAGCACGACAGGTTGGCAAGACCACGCTCATTGACCAATTCAGCAAGCAATATGACAGCTACATTAAGCTCAACCTGGAGCAAAATAATGATGCAAAGGCATTCGCCATCTCCGACAATGTGGCTGAAATTTTCCAATATATCTGTTTGCAGAAGAAGATAACGGTAGACAGGAACAAACGCACACTGCTCTTCATCGATGAGATACAGAACGAACCGAAGGCCGTCGGACTGCTACGCTATTTCTACGAGGAGATGCCGTGGCTACACATCGTGGCTGCCGGATCAAGATTGCAAACGCTCATAAAGCAACGCATCTCGTTTCCTGTGGGGCGTGTGGAGTATATGTCGCTTCGTCCGTGCTCGTTCCTCGAATTCTTGAACGCTACATCCAACGAGCCATTGGCTGAGATGGTGCGCCAACAGAACGTTTCGCCCGTCTACCACGACATGCTCATGAGTCTGTTCAACCGCTACACGCTCGTGGGCGGAATGCCGGAGGCGCTGATGGAATATGCCTCCAACAATGACATAACAACCCTTTCGCCCATTTACCGTTCGTTGCTTAACGGCTACAATGAAGATGTTGAAAAATATGCCAGGAACGCCAACCAGGTGAACACCATACGCCATCTGCTCACACACGGATGGGCTGAAGCAGGACAAACAATAACGTTCAACCGCTTCGGGGGCAGCAACTACACAAGCAAGGAGGTGCACGAAGCTCTTGAGATTCTGCAAAATGCGTTCTTGCTCAACCTCGACTATCCCGTAACGGCAGTAAAGGTCCCTGCCATACCTGCCACAACGCGACAGCCCAAGCTGATATGGCTCGACTCGGGCATAATGAATTTCTCGGTTGGCATACAGACAGAATATCTACAGAACAGCTCTCTACTCGATGTGTGGAAAGGCCATGCTGCCGAACAGATTGTGGCTCAAGAGCTGCGCATCGTCCTCGACCGCAACTACCGCAACGAGCAGTTTTTCTGGGTTAGAGACAAGAAGGGATCGACGGCTGAGGTCGATTTCGTGTGGCAGCACCATGCTACGATCGTACCCATAGAGGTGAAGTCGGGAACCAATGCTCATCTTCGCTCGCTACATTCGTTTATGGACACCGCCGAATCTGCCGACATCGCCGTAAGGGTATGGCCAGGCAAATACAGCATAGACGACGTGACGACACCCAACGGCAAAACGTTCCGTCTGATAAACCTCCCGTTCTATTATGTAGGTATGATTGACAAAATTTTGGACAAAGCGACCGGTTGAAGGGAAAACAAAGCGACCGATTGAAGGGAAACAATCCAACAGCTTAAGCAGACAACGCAACGACGTTGTTAATAAACAAAACACTTTTTTACAAAATTTCATAACAAATTACTCGTTTTTTAAAAAAAAAGTTACTTTTGCAAAGAAATAAGGCAAAAAAAACGCACAAATGTCATTTCAGAAAAAAAATAGCATTGCCTGCGTTTTAACACCAGAAGCAAAAAAATAAGTAGCCGTTTTAACAAAAAAGCAAATGAAACGTAATAGATTGTTCTTAATAAGCCTTCTCTTTGCATCGTCCATAACAGTCCACGCACAAGACAACGCTCCAAAAGATTCGCTCACCATGGAAAGCATGATGCACAATCTTCCTGAAGTGATGGTAAAAGGCTCGCGCCCCATTGTCAAGGTAGAGCGCGGCATGCTGACATACAATATGCCGTTGCTCATAAAGCAGCTGCCTGCCGACAACGCTTACGAGGCATTGACACACATACCTGGCATCAGCGATGCCACAGGCAAGATATCGTTCTCTGGCAACGAGGTGACGCTGATTGTCAACGGACAAGCCACCACGTTGACACAGGAGCAGCTGACAGAGCGTCTGAAGGCAATGCCTGCCGCACAGCTGGCAAAAGCCGAAGTCATGCTGTCAGCCCCCGCCCGTTATCATGTGCGTGGCATGGCTATCAACATCATCACGAAAGACAACACTGGCACCAATCAGCTGTCCGGACAGGTCATTGGCGGCATGGAACAAAACAAATATGCTAAGGGATTTGGCGATTTCAATATATCCTTACAAAGGGGTAAGTTCGGACTCGATGCACAATATAAATATGTAGACGGCTACTCTTACGGAGAGAACACACACATTGTAAATCATCCACTTGGCGACAAGCGCATAAAATATGATGACGAAACAGGGCAAAAGGCGTTTGGCATTACCCACAGCTACCGACTGGGTATGAACTATGCCTTTAGCAAGAACCATCGTCTCGACATCGCATATACGGGTAAATGGGACAAGACGTGCTCAAACAGCCACACTACAGGATCGAGCATCAGCGGAATGCATCATGACAGCCACGAGTATCTGCACAATGTGGATGTCAACTACTCGCTTCCTTTCGGACTCACCCTTAACGGTTCATACACCCACTATCGCACACCTCAGCAACAAATTCTCGACGGAACGATGATTGTGGATGAAAACACAACAGCGACGGAACGCAACATGACAAGCGGCAGCAAACAGACCATCAACAAATGGATGTTCACGGCAGACCAAACCCACTCGCTGGCACACGGCTGGGGATTGTCCTATGGCGTGAAAGGGCAGTTTGCAAGCAACAAGAGCTATCAGACCACCGTCAACAAGGATGGAAGCATCCTGCCTGACGGTACAAGCAGCGTCGACATAAACGAGCGTATATGGAACCTGTATGCTGGGTTCAGCAAGCAGATAAGCGAGGCTGTCAGCGTTGAAGCATCCGTTGCCGCCGAGCAATACCACTCGCCGATATGGGACAAATGGCGCGTCTATCCTACGCTCAACGCTTTATGGAACATCAACGACAACCATCTGCTCAACCTCTCGTTCAGTTCCAACTCCGAGTTTCCGAGCTATTGGTCAACCATGAGCAACGTGTTCTACTCATCCACCTACACCGAGATTCATGGCAATCCTGATCTGAAGCCCTTCTCTTATTACGATGTCAACCTGATGTGGCAGATAAAGCGACGTTACACGCTCATGGCTTTCGCAACGCTGATGCCCGATTATTCCGTGCAGCTACCCTACCAGACCACCGATCGCATGGCGGTGATAATGAAGGAAACCAATTTCAACTATTCAAACAAATTTGGACTGCAAGCCTCTGCCATCTTCAATGCAGGCCAATGGCTCAACGGCAACGTGTTTGTCATGGGAACCTACAAGCACGACAAGAGCGACCATTTCTTTGACCTGCCTTTCGACCGCAAGAAGCTGTCTGTCGTCCTTGGAGGCACCGCATCCGTAAAACTCTGTAGCACGCAGGATCTCCGTCTCATCCTTAATCCGTTCTATCAGACAAAGGCTATACAAGGAGTCTACGACATCAGTCCAATCTTCAGCATGGATGCCAAACTGCAATGGTCGTCGCACGACGGAAGATGGGGTGTGCGCCTCAACGGCAGCAACATCTTCAACAACCCATACGACACCCGCTCCGTGCAGGGCAACCAAGACTACCGCATGAAGCTCAACTACAACTGGGCATCGCTCACCCTCGGTGTCATTTATAAGTTTGGCGGCTACAAGGAAAAGAATGTAAAGGCTGTAGACACCTCACGCATGGGACATTAAAACAAGTCGTTTCCTGTTACCTGCCTGTTGATTTTTCTTGCGTACATGTTATTAAACAAACCATGTGGCGTAACGAAGGTTGGAATAAGTGTCTTGGTCGTCTTTGTCACTTTCTTGAAAACCTTTAGGCGGTGTGCCAAATGAGTATCGTAAGCCTTGCTTATTTCGTATTCGCCATTGCAATATTTCATTTCGCAGATTGATATTGATTTATCAGAGCGGTCTATCAGCAAGTCTATTTGCGTTCCATGTTTCAAGTCTTCATCAGCCTCATCATCTGCCAACACTTTAGCTGTAGGGCGATAAGACCATGAGCAAGGGGTGTTGATGCATCCGTCAATGCCTAAAGCTTTGACAATCTGGTTGATGTGGTGAAGACATACCATTTCGAAAGCGTGCCCGCACCATGATTCATATTCGGCTGTGGTTTGCATCTTAACCCAATAGTTGTCGAGGAACGATCCCTTGTTATGCATGAATTTGAAATAAAACAAACAGAAAGGGTCTATCAGCTGAAACATCATATCTTTCTTCGACTTGCCAAAGGGCATGTAGCTGCGAATGAAATCGCATTGTTCAAGTTCCTTAAGAATCTGGCTGAATCGTCCGTTGTTAGCCAATCCCGTAGCATCAAGCAGGTCTTGTCGGGTCATACCTTTGCCTTTGTTCTTCAGGGCTGTAACTATGGCCATATGATTGTCGGCTTTCTTGAAGAGCGAATTAAACAGGCGCTCAAATTCTTCAGTAAGTTCTCCACCGCGGGTGAAGCAAAGCTGTTGGATATTTTGCGCCACACTTTTGTTGTTCTCGAAAAGCGACAAGTAATAAGCCACACCGCCCATCGCCATATAACATTCAATTATTTCAGGTCGCTCATAATAGAAACCTTGCGATTTGAAATAATCTTCTACCTCATGCAGCTTGAATGGTGAGAGCAGAATGTTGTGGGTAATGCGATTATGTAGACCTCCTCTTGAATTAATAACCTCATTGAGCATCCAGGTTGTGGCACTTCCGCAAGCTATTAGTTTGATGTCGCTACGGTAAGAGGCCCAATCGTTCCAGAAGTGTTCAAGGGCGCTGATAAACTTTGAAGCATAAGTGTCGAACCAAGGAAGCTCGTCAAAGAATATTATTTTTGTTCCTTCTGGCTTCTTTTCCAATGCTTTTTGAAGAAGTCGAAAGGCTTCAGACCAACTATTAGCGACTGATTCTATGCCTAATTGGTCGTTAAGTGCGAAGCTGAAACTTGTTAGTTGCTCCTTGGTCGTGACATTGTCTTTGCCCGTAACACGGAACGCAAATCTGTTTTCAAACAGTTCTTTTACAAGAAAAGTCTTGCCTACACGACGTCTGCCGTAAATGGCTATAAATTCAGATTTGCGGCTCGAAACGTAGTTTTCAAGCTTTTCAATCTCCTGTTTTCTGCCAATAATATTCTCCTTCATATCTTTCTTGTATTAGTGAATAGCTTATCTTATGCAAAGATAATGCAAACCGAGAGCAGAGGTGCAAGCTGGCTTGCAAGCTATGCCGAGGTGCAGCTTATCTTATGCAAAGATAATGCAAACCGAGAGCAGAGATGCAAGCTGGCTTGCAAGCTATGCCGAGGTGCAGCTTATCTTATGCAAAGATATAAAAAACATGAGATTACGACAACTTTTAAGCAAGAAACCTGTCGTAATCTCACTTTTTTTTCGAGATTGCGACAGGTTTTGATGATATCAGCTTTTTTTTTACCTTTTTACTTTTTTACCTTTCCACCACCTTGACCCCCGCAGGCATGAACGAAAGACGATTAATTGTGCCAACTGCCACAACGAAAATGCGCCAACTGCCACAACGAAAACGCGCCAACTGCCACAATGAAAACGCGCCAACTGCCACAACGAAAATGCGCCAACTGCCACAACGAAAACGCGCCAACTGCCACAACGAAAACGCGCCAACTGCCACAACAGAGAACAAAAATAACAAGGTTTAACTAATTTATTTGCTTGATATTCAGATAAATGTGCTATTTTTGCAATTGTAACAAAGAAACTCTTTTATGAAGGATTATAAAACACGAATTGCAGATAAAATATTGGCTGAGAAATTAGACGCAATGGGGGCTGTTTTGATAGAAGGGCCTAAATATTGCGGAAAGACAACCTTGGCGGCTCAACAAGCCAAGAGCATCTTGTCAATGTCTGATCCAGATTACATGGAGCAGAACATTGCCATGGCCAATACAAACATTAAGCTTTTGCTTCAAGGTGAAACACCACGACTGATCGATGAATGGCAAATTGCGCCTAAATTTTGGGATGCCGTGAGAAATGAAGTGGACAAGCGAGACGATGACGGGCAGTTTATTCTGACAGGGTCAGCTGTTCCACCTAATTATAATGAAATATTTCATACGGGAACAGGACGTTTTGCTTGGCTGAAACTAAGAACAATGAGCTTGTGGGAGTCGGGCGATTCTACAGGAGAGGTAAGCCTTGCCAAATTGTTCGGCTCAGACAAAAAAGATTATTTTGTAGAGGGAATAAATCAAAACAATTTAGAGCGCCTGGCTTATCTAACCTGTCGTGGGGGCTGGCCGAAAGCGTTGAACAAGAAGAACGAAAAAGCTGCGTTGCTACAAGCCATCGAATATTTTGAGGCGGTGACGAGATTTGACGTTTCGCGTGTAGACGGAACAAAGCGTGACAGCGAATTGGCTAAAAGAATAATGAGGTCGTATGCGAGAAACCAAGGGAGCCAAGCAACAGCAGGCACCATCTTGGCGGACATTGCCAATAATGAGAGCGCTGAGGTCAGCGAAAACACCATTTATTCTTATATTAAGGTGCTGAAAAAGATTTTTGTAATAGAAGATTCTACGGCTTGGAACCCTAACATGAGAAGCAAATCGGCCATCAGAACCTCCGACACCAGATATTTTACCGATCCTTCAATAGCTACGGCTGCTTTAGGTATGGGGCCTGAAGATTTGATAAACGATCTGAAAACTTTCGGGCTGTTTTTCGAAACCTTGTGTGTGCGCGACCTGAGAGTGTATGCCGATGCGTTGGGGGGTGCTGTCTATCATTTCCGCGACAAGACAGGGCAGGAATGTGACGCTGTGGTTCATCTGCGCAATGGCAAGTACGGATTGATAGAGGTGAAGCTTGGCGGTGACAAACTGATAGAGGAAGGTGCAGAAAACCTGGTGAGGCTGGAAAGTAAGATTGATGTTGACAAGATGAAATCGCCGTCTTTCAAAATGGTTCTGACAGGTGTCGGAAAATATGCCTACCAGCGCCCACAAGACGGGGTGTATGTAGTGCCTATAGGATGCTTGAAAGATTAGTTGAAAACCACGTTAATAACCTGTGGAAAACTTTTCCGTTATCCACACATTTCACAGCTCGCCTTTTGAGCACCATGAGAGCTGTGGATATTCAACACGAAATTAACATGTTATGAAACATTTTTCAACGAAAACATTCTTTAAAAAGATATAAACTTATTAACTTTGCACACATCTACAACATCTGTGGATAAGCACATAACTCTGCTGTAGCTCAACCATAAAACATTAATGGCACATGTTAACAGCACCAACACCTAATGTTTACATCCAAATATGCAAATTTTTAGGCCTTGAGTTATGAACCTTTCAACACGACATCATCATATTCATATATTTTATTTTTAAAAAGAATATAAATAATAAGAATATAATGAAGCGTGGATAACTTACTCGAAAGGAAGAGTGAAGAGTGAAGAATTCGATAGCCCTCGCTCATCATTCCGCCTCTCCCGCTTGACCTTTGGGCGCTTGCCAGAGCAAGAACGTGGAGGGGTAAGCCGCAAAGCGGCGAGGGGGAGGAGCTTTGTGGAAAGGTCTTAAGTTTTTTTATTTAGATTATGAAACAACAATGGATAGAAAAAGGGTATGTCGACGAACCGGTTGACAAGACCCTGGACCTGAAGAAGGAGATAAGACGACTGTGTGAGGAGAAGGACGCCATCGTCCTGGCTCACTATTACACCGTGGGTGACGTGCAAGACGTGGCCGACTTCATCGGCGACTCATTGGCCTTGGCGCGTAAGGCCGCACAGACAGATGCAAAGATCATCCTCATGTGTGGCGTGCATTTCATGGCGGAGACATGCAAGATCCTCTCGCCCGACAAGCTGGTGCTCGCACCCGACCTCAGGGCAGGATGCTCGCTCGCCGACTCGTGCCGCGCCGAAGATCTGCGCCAGTATAAGGCGGAGCACCCGGGCTACAAGGTGGTGAGCTACGTCAACACCACTGCCGAGGTGAAGGCGCTCACCGATGTTGTGGTGACATCGGGCAACGCAAAGAAGATCGTCGACACCTTCCCCAAGGACGAGAAGATAATCTTTGGTCCCGACTATAACCTCGGCTCTTACATAAACAGCGTGACGGGCCGCAACATGCTCCTGTGGAACGGCGGCTGCCATGTCCACTCGCGCTTCTCTGTGGAAGAGATCGTGCGCATGAAGCGTGAGAACCCCAAGGCCGTGGTCCTCGCCCATCCCGAGTGTAAGGCTCCAGTCCTGGCTGTGGCCGACGTGGTAGGCTCCACCGCTGTGCTCCTGAAATATGCCACCGAACACCCCGAAGGCACCTACATCGTGGCAACAGAGGCTGGCATCCTGCACGAGATGCAGCGTGCATGCCCCGACACACAGTTCCTCCCCGTGCCTCCCGAGGTGAGCGAAGGCTCTATCGGCTGCTCATGCAACGAGTGTGAGTTTATGAAGATGAACACCCTTGAGAAGATGTATAACACGCTTCTCCACGAGTGGCCCGCCGTCGATGTGCCTGCCGACATTGCACGCGACGCCGTCAAGCCCATTGAGCGCATGCTCGAGCTGTCGTAAAACAAACGCTGATTTTGGGAAAGACAACGCTGTTTTGGAAAAGACAATCTAAAGCTCTGTTCTGAAAAGATGCTGTTTTTGAAAAGACAACGCTAAAATAAAAAATATTGTTTTTTTAGAATTGTCTCTATTGTCTCTATTGTCTTTAAAACAACGCAAGAAAGCAGGTTGTGTTTATCACCACTCCCTCCCGCCATTCTTGCTGCGAAGGTTTTAAAGACAATAGAGACAATAGAGACAATTTTTTTTGTTATTGAAAAGCCTCTTTTTGTTGTTGAATAGCTCTAATTTTGTTGTTGAAAAGCTCTAATTTTGTTATTGAAAAGCTCTAATTTTGTCGTTCCATCCCCTCAATTTTGTCTAAAATCGCGATTATCGTTTTGTCAGTTTTAACCATGCTTTACTGACACTTTGAAAGGGCCTCTTTGAGCTCCTCATTAAGCCCATTTGAGGCGCTCATTAAGCCTCTTTGACCGCCTCAAATGGGCTTAATGACAAAATCTTGGAAAATTAACATCCGTTAATAATTGAGTTAAGCAAAAAGGCGAAAAAAGTAGCAAAATGTCATTTTAAAGGTAAAAAGGATTTTTAAAGGTAAAAAGGTAAAAAGGTAAAAAGGTAAAAAGGCTGGCGCCGTTGAGACCAAGCCTTTTTAAGGGAAAAGTGAAAAGTGAAAAACCTATAGCCAAGGCTATTTGAAAAATAACGAAACAGGGGCGCATCTCCGTGGCATTGACCATAGGGTGCGCCCTTTTTGTGTTTGTGTGGGGCCTAAAACGCGCTGTTTAGCTTGTTTTAACCCTAACTCTTTGTGTGTTACGGAAAAAAGCTGTAACTTTGCAGCCGATTTTAAAAGAAGGTCTTAAAAAAAAACCGGTTTTCGCATGTCGAGGCATGCTAAACATGGACAAAAAGAATATTTATAAATGAGATAATGTGGAAGAATTTGGCTGCTTGCAACCACACTAAAAAATGCTAAAACTGCGAAATCACTCAAGACAGATTTTCGACGGTCAATTGGCGTTTTTCCACTTTTAATTTATATTTTTCATAGCCGCACATGCCGGCACGTTGCCACACAAACGTGTGGGACGGAGGACAGGCGTGAACGAGGCTACAGTCACAAAAAAACAAAATTGGAAAAATGAGTTATCTATTTTCATCAGAATCAGTTTCAGAGGGCCATCCCGACAAGGTGGCCGATCAGATCAGTGACGCACTGCTCGACCAGTTTCTCGCTTACGACGAGGGAGCACACTGCGCCATCGAGAGTTTCGTAACCACAGGTCAGGTGGTGATCATGGGCGAGGTGCGCTCAGAGGCTTACATCGACCTGCAGACCATCGCTCGCCGCACAATAAAGAAGATTGGCTACACGAAGAGCGAGTATCAGTTTGATGCCGACTCATGCGGCATACTCACCGCCATACACGAGCAGAGCAACGACATCAACCGCGGCGTCAGCCGTGAGGAGGACGACGAGCAGGGTGCCGGCGACCAGGGCATGATGTTCGGTTACGCCATCAACGAGACAGAAAACTACATGCCGGTGTCGCTTGACCTGGCACATCTCATCATGCGCACGCTCGCCGACATTCGCCGCGAGGGCAAGGTGATGACCTATCTGCGTCCCGACTCGAAGAGCCAGGTAACCGTGCAGTACAGCGACGAGGGTGTGCCCGAGCGCATCGACACCATCGTGGTGAGCACACAGCACGACGAGTTCATGGCCGACGATGAGCAGATGCTCGCACAGATCCGTTACGACGTCATCAACATCCTCATGCCGCGCGTGAAGGAGCAGATACACAGCCGCAAGGTGCTCGCGCTCTTCGGCGACGACATCAAATATTTCGTCAACCCCACGGGCAAGTTTGTGATCGGTGGTCCTCACGGCGACACCGGTCTGACCGGCCGCAAGATCATCGTCGACACCTACGGCGGCAAGGGCGCCCACGGCGGTGGTGCCTTCTCAGGCAAGGACCCCTCGAAGGTGGACCGCTCGGCAGCTTATGCCGCACGCCACATCGCCAAGAACATGGTGGCAGCGGGCGTTGCCGACGAGATGCTGGTGCAGCTGAGCTACGCCATTGGTGTGGCTGAGCCCGTGAGCATCTACGTCAACACCTACGGCCGCTCAAAGGTCAACATGACCGACGGCGAGATTGCCAAGAAGATAGGCCAGCTCTTCGACCTCCGCCCGAAGAAGATCGAGCAGACGCTGAAGCTGCGCCAGCCCATCTACCTCGAGACAGCGGCCTATGGACACATGGGACGCCAGTGGGAGGTGGTGGAGAAGACCTTCACGTCTCACTATCACCCCACAAAGACCATGCGTGTGGAGCTGTTCACATGGGAGAAGCTTGACCGCGTGGACGACATCAAGAAGGAGTTTGGGCTCTAAGGGAGCTTCAGGGGGAAGGGCCAAGGGCTTTTATGGCCTTTAAGACCTGTAAGCCCAAGCCCTGTAAGCCCATAAGCCCTGTAAGGTTATAAGCCCATAAGTCCCCGCCCCCCCACCACAGAAGGCTCTTTGTGAGCCCCTGCAAAAACGAAACATCATAAACAATGACACAGCAGAACGACACCATTGTGCTTCAGGAGAACGGCGAGGTGGAGCTTCAACAGGCCCAGCCCCGCACATGGCAACCCACCGTCAAGGAGGTGTTGTCGTGGCTTCCTGCCAACGCCACACCAGAGCAGCAAGACTCGATGGTGCAGGCGCACATCAAGCCGTCAGAGATAACGTGGAGCACGCAGCCCGACACGCTGCACCTGCCAGGATGGCCCGTGGGACGAAGCTTCCGCGACGTCAGTCTGCCTAAATATTACCGTGAGAGCTTTTTCACGGGCAAACCGTTTTTCCACCCCGACCTGTTCGGAGGACGTCTGGGGGTGGCAGGCGACCCTGTGCCTTACAGCACAGCCAGAGACAACATCATAACCGTGCTGCTGTTGCTGTGCTTCATCATGGGCGTGGTGGCGTTCACCAAGTCGCGCGACTTCATGATGCGCCAGGCCAAAAACTTTTTCAGACGCCCCACGGGGCTGCTGAGCGACATCACCGAGACGGCACAGGAGATAAGGTTCCAGCTCACGCTCGCCCTGCAAGGCTGCCTGCTCATGGGCCTGGTGTTCTTCTTCTATGTCAACCGCTTCGTGGCGCAGACGTTCATCATTGACCAGTATCTCGTCATCGGCGTCTTTGCCCTTGAGATCCTGGGCTATTTCGTCGGAAAGATGCTGCTCTACCAGACAACGGGATGGGTGTTCTTCGACACCAAGCGCAACGGGATGTGGATGAAGTCGTGGCTCTTCACCCTGGTGCTCGAGGGGCTGCTCCTCTACCCCGTGGTCATGCTGCAAGCCTATTTCAGCATGGATGTGGAGACGGCGCTCTTGTGTGCCGCTGTCATTGTAGGAGTTATGAAGATTCTGGCCTTTTACAAGGCTTACAACATCTTTTTCAGCACGAGGGGCGGAATTGTGCAAAATTTTTTGTATTTTTGCACCCTTGAACTCATCCCGTTGGGCGTCCTCTGGGGCGCATTGACCATGACGTGCAACTATTTGAAGGTTAATTTTTAAGACACAAATGATAAAGAAGATTTTGATTTCACAGCCAGAGCCGACAAGTGAGAAATCTCCTTATTTCGACATCGCGAAGGAATATGGCGTGGAACTGGTGTTCCGACCTTTCATCAAGGTCGAGGGACTTAGCTCTAAGGAATTTCGTCAGCAGAAAATCAGTCTGCTCGACTTCACTGCCGTGGTGTTCACATCACGACATGCTATCGACAATTATTTCAAGCTGGCCAAGGAGCTGCGCATAAACATACCCGAGGACATGAAATATTTCTGCGTTACAGAGACAATTGCGCTCTACATCCAGAAATATGTGCAGTATCGCAAGCGCAAGGTGTTCTTCGGCAACACCGGCAAGATTGACGACCTCATTCCGATGATGGTGAAGCACAAGAACGAGAAATATCTCGTGCCGCTGAGTAGCGTGCATAACGACATCGTGGCTAAACTGCTCGACTCGAAGAAGCTCAACCACAAGGAGTGTGTGATGTATCGCACCGTGAGCAACGACTTCACCGAGGAGGAAGCAAAGGCTTTCGACTGTGACATGCTCGTGTTCTTCTCGCCGACAGGCATCAAGGCGTTCACTAAAAATTTCCCGAGCTTCACACAGGGTGACGTGCGCATTGCCACATTCGGACCGGCAACAGCAAAGGCTGTGGAGGCTGAGGGACTGCGCCTGGACCTCGAGGCTCCTACAAAGGAATATCCGTCGATGACGGGAGCACTGAAGGCTTATCTGGCGAAGAATAATAAGTAAGGCCCCTCCCCCTCGCCGCCTTCGGCGGCTCACCCCTCCCCTTATGGAGGGGAGTGAATACCCAAGGCTGTTGAGGATGTAAAACCTCAAATTCTTGCTTGGATAAGCAATTTGGGGCGAGCTGTATGAAAGGAGCTTTTTTAAAATAAGCTTTTTTTATTTAAGAGGAGCTTTTAAAGGAGCTTTCTGAGGTGAGCGAAGGTTGAGAGCTGTGGGCTGTTCTGAGATAAGGCATTCGTGACAGATAAGCGAGATAAGCTGTATCAGCGGGATAAGCTACGTTAGCTATATAAGCTTTATAGGCTTTATAAGCTTTATTGGTTTTATAGGCAAGGAAGCAGATAACGATATAACGATGAGTGGACAAGAAGACAGGTTGAAGGCTGTGGAGCCTGAAACGGCAAACTGTGGACAGCAGCAGCGACACGACACGCTCACAAAGAGCGAACGTGTGTGCAGCAGAAACACCGTGGAGCAACTCTTCGGTGGAGGGCAGAGCCGTGCCATGTCGGCATTCCCTATCAGAATGGTCTACATGATAATTGACCGGCAGGAAGGGGAGCCGGCAGCGCAGATGCTCGTCAGTGTGCCTAAACGCTGCTTCAAACGTGCCGTGAAGCGTAACCGCGTGAAACGACAGGTCAGGGAGGCTTACCGACACCTCAAGCACGGGGTCATTGAGGCCATGACGGCACGACAGCACGACAAGAAGGTTGTCATGGCGTTCATCTGCATCGACAACAATCTGCACCCTACGGACCGCATTGCACGGAAAATGCAGAACCTACTCTCCCGTCTGGAGGAACGCATCAGTGGCAAGGAACAGGCTCACGAACGTTCTGAACAAAGCAAGCATGAGTGAGAAACATGAGTGAGAAAAAACGTCTTGTGGCTGTGGCAACGGCCTTCTCAACGGCCTTTTCAAGGGCTGCAACCCTTGTCGCGAGGGCTGCAAAGACGCTGTTCGGCTTTGTCATGAAGGCTCTGGCGTGGCTCCTGGTGCTGCCCATCTTGTTTTATCAACATTTCATAACGCCCTACACCCCACCCTCATGCCGTTTCACACCCACCTGCTCCGAGTATGGCAGACAGGCTCTCCTGAAACACGGCCCCATAAAAGGATTGCTGCTGACCCTTTGGCGCATCTTGCGCTGTAACCCGTGGGGAGGCATCGGCTACGACCCTGTGCCGCCAAAGGGGAAATGGCGGAACGAGACAACAGAAAAGGACGACGGACGGGGTGAGGGAGAAGGAAAAAGAGAAGGAGAAAGAGAAGGAGAAGGTAAACAGCCGCTAACTCTATAAACAATAAAAAAATCAAACATAAGAAAAAACATAAGAAAGATGAAGAATTTCGTAGAAGAACTGCGCTGGCGCGGCATGCTCGCGCAGATTATGCCGGGCACTGAGGAATATCTCAACACCCACATGGTGTCTGCGTATCTGGGCACCGACCCCACTGCCGACTCTCTGCACATTGGCCACCTCTGTGGCATAATGATGCTACGTCACCTGCAGCGCTGCGGACACAAGCCTTACCTGCTCGTGGGTGGAGCTACGGGCATGATCGGTGACCCTTCAGGCAAGAGCCAGGAGCGTAACCTCCTCGACACAGAGACGCTCTACCACAACCAGGAGGCCATAAAAAAGCAGGTGTCGAAATTTCTCGACTTTGACGGCACAGAGCCTAACAAGGCCGAGCTGGTCAACAACTATGACTGGATGAAAGATTTCTCCTTCCTCGACTTCGCACGAGAGGTGGGCAAGCACATCACCGTCAACTATATGATGGCCAAGGAGAGCGTGCAGCAGCGACTGAACGGCACATCACGCGACGGACTGTCGTTCACCGAGTTCACCTATCAGCTCCTGCAGGGCTACGACTTCCTCTATCAATATCAGAAATATGGCGTGCGTCTGCAGCTCGGAGGCAACGACCAGTGGGGTAACATGACCACGGGTACCGAACTGATCCGCCGCACGCTGGGCAACGAGGCCGAGGCTTTCTGTCTCACCTGTCCGCTCATCACAAAGAGCGACGGCAAGAAGTTTGGAAAGACAGAGAGCGGCAACGTGTGGCTCGACCGCAACCGCACCACTCCTTATGCCTTCTACCAGTTCTGGCTTAACGTGAGCGACGTGGAGGCTGAACGCTACATCAAGATCTTCACAGACCTCGACAAGGAGACCATCGACGCGCTGGTGGCTGAGCATCAGCAGGATCCGGGACGCCGTGTGCTCCAGAAGCGTCTGGCTGAGGAGGTGACCGTCATGGTTCACTCGAAGGAGGACCTCCAGACAGCTCAGGAGGCTTCAAACATTCTCTTCGGAAAGGCAACAAAGGAGAACCTGCAGAAGCTCGACGAGGCTACGCTGCTCGACGTGTTTGCCGGCGTGCCCCATTTCACCATCGGTGCCGACAAGCTCGGACAGCCCGCGGTGGACATGTTCACTGCCGACGACTGCAAGGTGTTCGCCTCAAAGGGTGAGATGCGCAAGCTCGTTCAGGGCGGTGGCGTGTCGCTCAACAAGGAGAAGCTTGCTGCCTTCGACCAGACTGTGACCGCCGACGACCTCATCGACGGCAAGTATCTGCTCGTGCAGCGCGGAAAGAAGAACTATTATCTTGTGACGGTGAAGTAAGGGAGGGAGCGACTGCTCCTCGCTTTGCACTTTCACAAAGGGTAATATTCACATAATGCTTGGTTTTTTAAAACATTAATTTCCATTAATGACCCATTAATTATCATCAATACGCGCTTTGCGCGAAAAAAATGATGTTTTAACTCTCCGCGAAGCGTCTGAGCACCTGCGGAGCGCAAGAATGTTCTATTAATGGAAATTGACGGGTCGTTAATGGAAATTGATGTGTTGAAAAATAGACAAAAGGCTTATGAAAGGCTCCTTTTGACCACGCAAAACCGCATAATCGTTGCGCGGGGCTAAAAAAAAGGCTGTTTCGTTTGGCTGTTTTTGCAAAAAATTGTAACTTTGCATCCGTATTGTCCTATGGTGTAATGGTAGCACAACAGGTTTTGGTTCTGTTTGTGGTGGTTCGAATCCGCCTAGGACAACGTTAAAAAGGGAGCTCGTCATCACGATAGGCTTCCTTTTTTGCGATTATGGATATTCGTCGCCTTCGTCGCCGCTTGCTTGAGGTTCGAATTGTGGTTTTGTGCAATCGCTTTCCCACTTTTTTTTCATCATCTTCGTTTTGTGTGACAGGCAAATAGAAAAAGAGGTGTTACCTTTATAGCCGAAAAGACACTTTAATAATAAAGACACTTTAATAATTTTAAAAGAAAAACTATGAAAAAAACAACTCGTTATGGCCTGAACACGCCAGGCCCCAACCCCGACAAGCTTTTCAAGGAATACACCCAGTACATGAGCGTTACCGACAACACCTACGGCAACGACGTGACGCAGGCCTTTGCTGCTGGCGGCACAAGCAAGTTGAAGGGAAATCTGGTGTTCAGAGGCATCGAGGGCAACAAGCTGGTGTATTGGGGCGAAAGCCACGACACCTACTCAAACTCGGGCAGAGACGCATGGAGCAAGTATGTTGACCAGCAGTTTATCGACCGTTCATACGCCATCATGGCGGGCAACAACGATGCCACAACGCTCTATTATTCGCGCCCCTTGGGTAAAGAGGCAAAAGACATCATCTTTGGCGCAAAGGGCAGCACCCATTTCACCGCTCCCCAGGTGGCAGAGGTGAACCACATGCACAACAAATGTGCTGGCGAGCCCAACTGTTGTGTCAGCAACAGCGACCTCATGGCACAGGTGCGCAAGAGCGGTGCCGTTGTTGTTCTTGCGGGCAGCAACACCGACAAGACTGTGACGTTTGCCAACGGCGACGGCAGCGGCAACTGGCTCAAGGCAGGAACCTATACTGACAAGGTGGGCGGCGGAAAGTTTAAAGTGACCAAAACCACCATCACCGGCAAGGTAGGCTCAACAGGCATCGCCGTGCTTTACAAGTAGGCTAAAATAAGACATATAACGGCCTAATGACCTATTGGGGTTAAAGAAAAGAGAAAAAATCAGAACATAAAAACGCAACGTGCAAACAAAAAAAGGAAGCTGTCATGAACGATAAGCTTCCTTTTATGTTTATGTGATGAAGGACAGATGCCTGCTCACGGCGTATGCGAAAATGGAGAAATTATAGCAATAAAAGAAGTTCAATAATCATAAACCAAAAAGATAATGAAAAAATCTATTATGTTCATTGCTGCGCTGTGCATGACGTCTGTCATGACATTCGCACAAAAAGTAATCCGAGTGTCTACCGACAAGACCGACCTCGTGATGAAAGTGTCGCCTAAAGGCCGTCTCTATCAGGTCTATCTTGGCGACAAGTTGCTCAATCCGTCCGATTATGATAATCTGAAGTGGGACGTGTATGCTGCCTCTGACGGATCCGTGTGCCAACGCGGACATGAGGTGTATGCCACATCAGGAGCCGAAGATTTCTTCGAGCCGGCAGTGGCCGCCACTCATGCCGACGGCAACATGACTACCTATTTATATTATAAGTCGTCGGAGCAAAAAACTGTTGAGGGTGGCACCGAGACCGTGATAACCCTTCAGGACAAGGTCTATCCCTTCACCGTGAAGCTCCACTATGTGGCTTACGCCAAGGAGAACGTCATCAAGGCGTGGAGCGAGATCTCCCACAACGAGAAATCGCCCGTTACCCTCTGGCGTTACAGCTCTACCATGCTCTACTTCAAGTCTTCAAAATATTTCTTAACCAATTATCATAGCGACTGGGCGAAAGAAGGCCAGCCCGAGACAACACAGCTGAGCACAGGAAAAAGAATTGTCGACACAAAGCTCGGCACCCGTGCTGCCATGCAAGCAGAGCCTTTCTTCGAGCTTGGCTTCGATGAGCCTGCCAAGGAGAACGAGGGCAAGGTGATGCTCGGCACGATAGGATGGCCCGGCAATTTCCGCTTCACCTTCGAGGTGGACAACGTGGGTGCGCTGCGCGTGATTCCTGCCATCAACCCTTATGCTTCCGACTATAAGCTGAAGGCTGGCGAGGTGTTCACAACACCCGAGTTTATCTTTGCCATGAGCGACAACGGCATGGGTGAGGCTTCACGCAACCTGCACAACTGGGCACGCCAGTATCAGGTGAACATGGGCATGGACGACCGCCTCACTCTGCTCAACAACTGGGAGAACACGGGCTTCAACTTCAACCAGCAGAGCCTTGCAGAGCTGATGAAGGACGCCAAGGACCTGGGTGTGGACATGTTCCTGCTCGACGACGGATGGTTTGCCAACAAGTATCCGCGCAAGGACGACCATGCTGGCCTGGGCGACTGGGAAGCCACAAAGAGCAAGCTCCCTGAAGGAATACCCGGACTGGTGAGAGATGCAAAGAAGGCAGGTGTGAAGTTTGGCATCTGGATAGAGCCGGAGATGGTCAACCCCAAGAGCGAGCTCTTCGAGAAACATCCCGATTGGGTTATTATGCAGCCGAAGCGCGACACATATTACTATCGCAACCAGCTGGTGCTCGACATCTCTAACCCTAAGGTTCAAGACTATGTGTTTGGCATTGTTGACCGCATCATGACCGAGAATCCCGACGTGGCTTATTTTAAGTGGGACTGTAACAGCGTGATCACCAATATCTATTCGCCCTACCACAAGCAAAACCAGGGCAACTTCTATATCGACCATGTGCGTGGCATATACAATGTGCTCACACGCATACACAACAAATATCCCAAGCTCCCGATGATGCTTTGCTCTGGTGGCGGCGGCAGAATGGACTATGAGATGCTGAAATATTTTACCGAGTTCTGGTGCTCTGACGACACCGATCCCTACGAGCGCATCTACATACAGTGGAGCCTGTCTAAGTTCTTCCCTGCCAAGACCATGGGTTCGCATGTCACCAACTGGAACAGGAACACATCGGTGAAGTTTCGTACCGACGTTTGCAGCTCATGCAAGCTTGGCTTCGACATAGACCTCAAGTCGCTCTCGGCTGACGACTATAAGTTTGTGCAACAGGCTGTGAAAAACTATAACGACATGAAGCCGATGATTCTCGATGGCGACCAGTATCGCCTGGTTTCTCCCTACGAGGGCAGCCACTGCGCCGTCAATTATGTCAGCAAGGACAAGCAGCGTGCCGTGCTCTTCGCCTACGACCTGCATCCGCGCTACAAGGAGCCGCAGCAGAACGTGAAGCTGCAAGGTCTCAACCCTGCCAAGGTCTACACCGTTAAGGAGACCAACCTCATGCCCGGCAAGACATCGGAGCTTGAGTGTGACGGTAAGCAATATAGCGGCGACTATCTGATGAAAATAGGACTCAGCGTGTTCACACCGCAGGACGGCACAAGTCATGTGCTGATGTTTGAGTAATAGATATTTTTTATACCTTTACGAGGTCGGGCGTTCTTTTCGTCCGGCCTCGTTTTCTTTGTGTGGCTGTTGTTTTTTCGCTCACACCGTTGTTTTTTCCTCACACCTGTGTAAAAAGAAAAATGGCGGGAGCTCAGATATACATATAAAAAAAGGAAGCTATCATGAACGATAAGCTTCCTTTTATACCTATAGGATGTCTGCGGCGTGAGCCACAGGCGGTGTTCGCTTCTTACTTGTTAACAGCGTCAGCCAGCTCAGCACCAGCCTTAAACTTGGCAACCTTCTTGGCAGCGATGGTAACCTTCTCGCCTGTGCGGGGGTTCACACCCTCACGAGCGGGACGCTCTGAAACGCTGAATGTGCCGAAGCCGATGAGCTGCAGCTTGTCACCTGCCACGAGGGCTTCCTTTATAGCCTTAACGGTTGCGTCGAGGGCATTCTTTGCGTCAGCCTTGCTCAGGTTTGCGCCGGCTGCGATCTTCTCGATAAGTTCTGTCTTGTTCATAGAAATGATGTATTTTATTGATTAATAATGTTATGTCGTTTTGTTTTTATGCGACAAATATAGTATTTTCATTTCTTAAACCCAACAAAAAAAGGAAAAAAGTGAGTAAAATAACGAAAAAAAAACGCTTACACATGTTTTTTAAGCTCTTTACGGGATATTTTTCGTAATTTTGTGCCGTCAACGGCTTTATTTTCAAGAGATATTGAAAGGAACGAAGCCGCGTTGCTTGGATAACAAGAAAACAAAAAAAAGATGCGAAACATACCTACAATAACAAGAAATTTGCTCATCATCAACGTGGTGTGCTATCTCATGACGATGTTCATGAGCGAGAGTGCTTACGCCTTGTTCGGGCTCCATTTTTTCATGGCTCCCGACTTTAAGGTGTATCAGCTGTTTACCTACATGTTCCTTCACGGCGGCTTCACACATCTGCTGTTCAACATGTTTGCCCTCTGGATGTTCGGATGTCAGGTGGAACGGGCGATGGGCGAAAAGCGATACCTGCTGTTCTATCTCGCCTGCGGCATTGGTGCCGGACTGTTTCAGGAGTGTGCGCAGCTTGTCCATTTCTGGCTCGCCATCAGCGGTGAGCAGGAGGTGACGGGCTTGGGACAGCTGTTCTCCATTGCCAGTGAGCCTCAGGTGGCGCGTGTGCTGAACCTGTGGACCACGGTGGGTGCCTCGGGTGCCATCTACGGCATCTTGCTCGCCTTCGGCATGACGTTCCCCGACGTCAAGGTGTTCATCATACCCATACCGTTCCCTGTGAAAGCGAAATGGCTGATCATTGGCTATGCTGTCATTGAGGTGGCCTCGGCAATGGCGATGCCTGGCGACGGTGTGGCTCATCTTGCTCACCTCGGCGGCATGGTCGTGGGCTTCTTCCTCATTCGCTACTGGCGCAAAAACAATGGTTTGGGCGCCGCTGGCGGACGCTTCAACCGCCGCTGGCAGACGTTTAAGGTGCAGAAAGGGGGCGCAAAGCCTGAACAGAATGACAACATGACATCAAGCACCGGCAACCCCGACTGGGATTATAACGCCCGCAAGAAGCAGAACCAGGAGGAGACCGACCGCATTCTGGACAAGATCAGACGGTCTGGCTATGACAGCTTGACGACGGAGGAGAAGAAGCATTTGTTTAATAATAAGTAGCCCCTCCCCCTCGCCGCGCTTCGCGCGGCTCACCCCTCCCCTTAGGGCGGGGAGTGAATGGCCTGAGCTATAGGAAGCCCCTCCCCCTCGCCGCTTCGCGGCTTACCCCTCCCCGTCGGAGAGGGGAGTGATTAGCATGGGCTATAAGAGTTTTGAATTTTGAATGTTGAGTTTTGAATTGTTGCGCTGAAGGCGCAATGTTGAGTTTTCGAATTTTGATTTTTCCTCTTTAGAATGGCTATCGAATTCTTCACTCTTCACTCTTCACTCTTCTCTCTTCCCTCTTCACTCTTCCCTTATAAAGGCGTCAGCCCTTTTTTACCTTTTTACCTTTTTACTTTTTTACCTTTAAAAAAGATGAGCCAACTCAAAGACTTTACATTACGACTCGTTGCAGGAGCCAACATCGTGACCATCATCATAATGTTGCTCTTAGGCTATAGCGACCGCGTGGATGCGGCTGCACACCCCTTTATTGGGGTCATCGGATTGGCGTTTCCCGTCTTTCTGGTTCTCAACATCCTGTTTCTGCTGTTCTGGCTCTGCGTGCGTAAGCGCTGGGCTGTCATTCCGTTCCTTGGCTTAATCATGGGCTATGGACCCATCAGCACCTATAGTCCGCTGAGCATCGTGCGCGGTGCACCAAAGGGGGCGATGAAGGTGATCAGCTACAACGTCTTTTGCTTCCACGGATGGCAGGTGGATGAGAATGACAGCGAGGTGTTAAGCTATCTTGTGGAAGAAAATGCCGACATTGTGTGCTTGCAGGAAGCCGACTGTAGTCCGTGGCACCAGAAATGTCTCGACTCTATCATGAAGCCACAATATGCTTACCGCGACACGTCAAGAAACCAGACGTCGGGCGGCGATGTTATCATGGTGCTGTCAAAATATCCTATCGTGAAAAAAGAGTATGTGCAGTATGAGTCGAAGAGCAACCACTCATGCGCCTTCTGGCTCCTCACAGGACGCGCCGACACCACCATCCTCGTGGCTAACCACCTGGAAAGCACCGCCTTGCCCGAGAGGGTGAAGGAGCGCTTCAAGAACATTGTGAAGGGTGACCTGAAGGGCGACTCGGTGAAGGTGGAGTCGAAAACGCTCTATGCGAAGCTGGCCGCAGCAACGGCGAAAAGGGCTCCACAGGCAGAGGCGGTGGCACGTTATGTGAGGGAGCATAAACGCTACCCCATAATCTTGTGCGGCGACTTCAACGACAACCCCATATCTTATGTCCACCACACCATAGCCAAAGAGCTAACCGACTGTTACACAGCCACAGGCAACGGCCCCGGCATCTCTTACAACAGCAACGCTTTCTTCGTGCGCATCGATAACATCATGTGCTCCGACCATTTCGTGCCCTACAACTGCTCCGTGGACCGCTCCATCAAAGCCTCCGACCACTATCCCATAAAATGCTGGGTGAAGAGAAGGAAATTTTAAAGGTAAAAAGGTAAAAAGGTAAAAAGGTAAAAAGGTAAAAAGGTAAAAAGGTAAAAAAGGCTGACGCCTTTATAAGGGAAGAGTGAAGAGTGAAGAACGAAGAGTGAAGAATTCGATAGCCCTTCTAAAGAGGAAAATTCTTGCTTAGGCAAGCGTCTTTACGAGCCGAGCGCAAAA
>OBLI01000476.1_pt1 | contig 42407 bp, 35 predicted proteins | sample 1519701 | NCBI WGS metagenome assembly OBLI01 (sample SAMEA3663005, study PRJEB22513) | pig gut metagenome | biome: pig gut; feature: pig-associated habitat; material: faeces | place: France | collected 2012
AGCAAATTCTTGATTTGGGATAACTAGTGTCAGCGTAGAAGCCCGCCACCGGGTCAGCCCAGCCGGAGCACGCCGCCACAGGAGTTTCGCAAACGCCTATTCTGAAGATGATTTCGAAATTCTTATCTATATTATAATGTATTTGCGAGAAATTGCCACGGAAAATTAAAAGTCAGGTAAAAATGTACTAGACAAATGTAAGTGTATGTGATAATATAATTGGGCAGTTGTAAATCGGCGCGTGGCTCAGCTTGGTAGAGCGCTGCGTTCGGGACGCAGAGGTCGCAGGTTCAAATCCTGTCGCGCCGACTACTTCAAGGATTTCGGTACATAAGGTGAGAGAATCCTTGGCAGGGGCAACCTCAGAGGCTTTGATGAAGCTTCTGGGGTTCTTTTTTTGCCTGTTTATCGTTTATTGTTTGCGGAATTGTGAGGGCGTCATGCCGGTAAGTTTTCGGAACATAACAATAAAGTGGCTGCATACTTTTCCCATGCAAGATCGTTGGTATTTGTGGTGATAAATCCCCTGGAAAAATGTAGTAAAAGTGAATAGCAGTCGCAGGATAGCTGGTGAATATTATTTGGCTCCGTCTCGAAATGCAAGACTGCCTGATCGATGGATGCCTTGATTTCTGCGGCGTGATCTTTGACTGGGATAATTACTGGGCTTTGGAGTATACCAGCGGACCGCCGGAGGATCTCAAATATGTGGATCAGATCCATCAGTACTATCAGTATTTTTATAAGAGCAATACCGTATTAAAGAAATGGGATGTCCTTTTATTGGAAACGGAAGCATAGTCGGTTGTAAATAGATGCTGTTATTGTTATAATGTATGTCATCATATCATAACGAGAAATTGTGAGGACATATTATGAGCAAGTTAGATCATATAGAGGATTTCAATATAGAAGAGAACACATTGGAGAATGCGCAGCAGGAGTCAAATGAGCAGGCTGCAGATAACGAAGCGAACGGGAACAAGAGCGCAAAAGCCAATAATACACAAGAGGATGTACCCGTAGCTACAGAGGAGAAGACTGCGAAAGAGACAACGCATGGAAAAAAGAAAACGATCTTCGGTTGGGGCATCTATGGGGCAATCCTTATTGCCATCTACATAACATTTCATTTCTTTCTTATGATGGCACGTATTCCGTCGGAAAGTATGGAACCGACGATCATGGTACATGACTGGACAATCGGAGACCGGAATGCATACAGTGAGGAAGCACCGAAGAGGGGCGACATTGTCAATTTTTATCAGGCGGATGAAGATACCGTCATGGTCAAGCGTGTAATCGGGCTCCCGGGAGACACGGTTTCGTTTGAGGATGACCATGTACATATCAATGGAAAAGAACTTGATGAGTCGGCGTATCTGGATGATGATGTGTTGACGGAATGTGACGAGACGTTTACGGTACCGGACGGATGTGTGTTCCTTCTTGGTGACAACCGTGAAGTGTCATTGGATGCACGTTATTGGACGAATCCGTATATTTCTTATGATGACATTAAGTGTGAGGTTAAGGTGATCATACCGTTTCACAAATTACCATGGTTCTGATGTAGAATCCGATTTATGATGACAACATGGAGAGAAAAGCATTAAGTCAGGAGTTTTGGACTTGATGCTTTTTTATTTGCGTGAAGCAACGAGCCAACGTCTGTGCTGTTTACTTTACAGTAAACAAAACAAGTGTCTTGACACTGAAATATACAGTGAGTATACTAGGGATAACGCTTTTTCAGAGCGCAGTAAAAAGAGAGATTGCGTCAGCCGACCGGTTGATGCTCATTGATGGGAGCAGAATTTATGTTTACAACAAGAGAATTGCAGGATGAGATTATCCGCTTGAAGAAGGAGAAGGATGTGTGCATCCTCGCTCATGCATATCAGAGTCACGATATTTGGGAAGTTGCCGATTATGTCGGTGATTCGTACGGATTGAGCAAGCAGGCACACGCAACGGAGCAGAAGACCGTGATCATGTGCGGCGTGCGTTTTATGGCGGAGACCTGCAAGATCCTCTCGCCGGAGAAGAAGGTTATTTTGTCGAATGCACAGGCCGGATGTCCGATGGCGGAGCAGATGGACGTGGAGCTGATCTCCGGTGTGAAGCAGATGTATCCGGATTATACGGTGGTCGCTTATATTAACACGACATCGGAACTGAAAACCATCTGTGATGTGTGTGTGACTTCTTCATCTGCGGTACAGATCGTTAAAAATATTGAAAACAAAAACATTTTATTTATTCCGGATTGTAACCTTGGAAAGTGGGTTGCGGATCAGGTACCGGAAAAGAATATCAAGCTGCTGCAGGGAGGCTGTCCGACCCATGTGCGTATGTCGGTTCGCGATGTAGAGAAAGCAAGAAAGGCGCACCCGGATGCGTTACTTCTTGTACACCCGGAGTGTCTGCCGGAAGTATCCGAAAAAGCAGATTTCCGTGGATCAACCACCGGTATCATGGATTATGCCAAGAAGAGTTCTGCCAGAGAATTCATTATCGGAACAGAGAACAGTATCGTGCAGCATTTGCAGTATGCGTGCCCGGATAAGAAATTCTATCCGTTATCGAAAGACTGTGTGTGCCACAACATGAAGCTTACTACACTCGGTGACGTATATCATTGTCTGCTCGGAGATGGGGGAGAAGAAATCCGGATGGATGAGAAGGTCATGAGAGAGGCCGGTCGGTGTATCAATACGATGCTTACGTTAGGACAGTAAAGTAAGACCATAAAATTGTTATGAAAAATAAAGGAGCCGGATCATTCATGTTGTACCTCCTTTTGATGGGCTTAGTGTACAATATGAACCTTAAAGGAACTTTAAAGGAATGTTAAGAAAAGTAAAGGCGTGCTTAATTGACAGTGAAAGATGGAACAGATACAATAAGAAATAAAGAAATTACATTGATTTAGGAGGGATAAAATATGATTTGTCCAAAATGCGGAAGTGAAGTAGCAGAAGGTAATGCTTTTTGCACGAAGTGCGGGGCAGCAATGAATACGAATAACCAGCAGAATTATTCTCAGCCACAGGGAAATAATCAGAATAGCGAGCAGGGAAATCCTCAGGCAAACGATCCATATCATGCGCAGGGGAATGCGCAGTATCATGCACAGGGAAATCCACAGATGAACAATCAGGGCTTTCAGCAGAATTATGCAGGGAACGGCATGCCGCCATACGGGGCACCGTATGTAGACCCGAAGGATCATACGGGAGAGTTTGCACCACAGGATATTTCGGATCATAAAGTATTTGCGATGCTTCCTTATCTGCTTGGAACGGTGGGAATTATTATTGCTTTATTGGCAGCGAAAGATTCCCCATATATTATGTTCCATGTACGTGAGGCATTAAAGCTTACGGTATGTTCTATTTTGGTTGGCATTATTTCATTACTCCTTTGTTGGACTGTGATCGTTCCGATCGCAGGAGCTGTATGTGCAATCATTATTTTGGTTGTTAAGATTATCTGCTTCTTCCAGATCTGCTCAGGAAAGGCAAAAGAAGCTGCAATCGTAAGTTCGTTTGACTTTCTTCACTAATTATATATGACTGTATTTCAAGGGACCGTGAGCGGTCCCTTTTGTATTTTAATCAATATTCTTCTCATTTTTTTACGATTATTTCTTCATGGATCTATTCACAAACCATACGAAAAGAAAAGCAGAAGATGAGAGGCTTATTCTGCCTATGGATCAAAAAAGGTCAATTAGAATTACATGCATTTTACATAGAATTTACCACGTGATGGTTATGCATTTTACAGAAGAACTTTAAGATAACATCTGTAATAAAGGTGTTTGACTTTTCAAAGAAAAGTTAACATGTAGTATGCGGTACATCTTTGATGTATCGCAATCGTCAGCCTTTTGCCGAAATTGGAATGGGCTGATGTTCCCGAAAAAAAAGAAAAGAGGATATGAGAAATGAAAAACAAAATGAGAAAAATGATGGCACTGTTATCCGCAGCAGTTTTTGCTGTAGGTGTAATGGGATGTGGTAACACAGCAGACAATAGTAGCGCAGATGCAAACGCACAGAGCCAGGCAGATACAACAAGCCAGACAGCAGAGGCTCAGCCAAGCGGCGACTTAAGCGGCAAGATCACACTTGCAGGAAGTACTTCCATGGAGAAGCTTTGCAACGCTATGGCAGAAGCATTCATGGAAAAATATCCAAACGTTACCGTATCACCGGAATTTACAGGATCAGGCGCAGGACTTGAGTCACTGGCAAAGGGAACGGTTGATATCGGAGATGCATCCCGTGCATTATCAGATGATGAGAAGGCAAGCGGAGCTGTAGAAAATATTGTAGCAATCGATGGTATCGCAGTTATAACAGATACAGAGAATACCGTATCGGATATCACAAGCGATCAGCTTGCACAGATCTACACCGGTGAGATTACAAACTGGAAGGATCTTGGCGGAGCTGATGAGCAGATCGTAGTTATCGGTCGTGAGGCTGGTTCCGGTACAAGAGATGCATTCGAGGAATTGAACGATGTAAAAGACGCATGCAAGTATGCACAGGAACTTGATTCTACAGGTGCAGTACTCGCTAAGGTAGCTGCAACACCTGGTGCAATCGGATATGTATCACTTGATGTTGTTGATGACACTGTTAAGGCATTACAGCTGAACTCCGTAGAGGCAACAGAGGATAACATTCTTGCAGGAACTTATGTATTACAGAGACCATTCGTTATGGCAACTATGGGTGAGATTTCTGAGCAAAATGAACTGGTTCAGGCATTCTTTGACTTCATCCACTCTGAGGAAGGTCAGTCAGTTATCAAGTCTGTAGGACTTATCATTCCACAGTAGGAAAGGGGGACGTCAGTCAGGCGATGTCTCGAAGAGGTATCGGAGTTGCCGTAGGCAATTTTCAATGGAATGACGTTCCGGGTTAAGGAGGAACTTAGATGAAAAGCAGTAAAAAATCCATTGGGGAACTGATCGCAAAAGTAATATTTCTTGTATGTGCGATTGTTGCCATTGTAGCTGTTCTTTCCATCACTGTTTACATGATCTTAAAAGGAACCCCGGCACTTAAAAGTGTCGGGGTGACTGAGTTATTATTCGGTACAGTCTGGAAACCTACAGCAAATCCGGCTTCATACGGAATCCTTTATATCATTCTCACATCCGTGATCGGTACTGCGGCAGCAGTGGCAATCGGTGTACCGATTGGACTTATGACAGCCGTCTTTATTACAGAGATATCCAACAAAAAGCTTGCAGCAGTCGTGCAGCCGGCTGTGGAACTTCTGGCAGCAATTCCGTCTGTAATCTACGGACTTCTTGGAATGATGCTTTTGAATCCACTTCTCTACAAGATGGAAAAAAGAATATTCGCGAATAGCACGACGCATCAGTTTACCGGTGGAGCGAACCTTTTGGCTGCTATTATCGTGCTTGCAATTATGATTTTACCGACGGTGATCAGCATTAGTGTTTCCAGTCTTCGGGCGGTTCCGGCGCATTTGAAGTCAGCGTCTCTCGCGCTTGGAGCAACACATATACAGACTATTTTTAAGGTGTTGATTCCGGCAGCAAAATCCGGAATTATGACCGGAATTGTGCTTGGTGTCGGACGTGCGATCGGCGAGGCCATGGCAATCAACATGGTTGCCGGAGGCTCTGTAAATATTCCGCTTCCGTTTAACTCCGTTCGATTCCTTACCACACAGATTGTCAGTGAGATGGCATACGCAGACGGATTACACAGACAGGTACTGTTTACCGTAGGACTGGTATTGTTTGTGTTTATTATGATCATCAACCTGATTTTGGCAAAGATGAAGAAGAAGGGGGAAGCAAAAAATGACTAGTATCACATCGAAAAGAAGACATCCTGCGGATGCCGTTATGCTGACCGTCATCTACATCTGCGCAGGGCTTGCGGTAGCTTTATTACTTGGAATTGCTGTATTTGTAACGATAAAAGGCGTGCCGAATATTAACTGGGAGTTTTTGACGAGCGTAACATCTGTACTGCGAGGAACAACCGGTATTGCAGGTAACATTGTAAATACGCTTTATATTATTGTGCTTACGATGCTGATGGCTACGCCAATCGGTGTAGGCACAGCCATCTACTTAAATGAATATGCCAAACCGGGCAAATTTGTTAATATGATCGAGTTTGCAACAGAGACATTATCCGGTATTCCTTCGATTATCTTTGGTCTGTTCGGTATGACCTTTTTTGCGGAAACATTAGGACTCAGTTATACGATATTAACCGGATCGATCACCATGGCACTTATGGTGCTTCCTCTCATTACCCGAAACACGCAGGAAGCGCTTAAGACGGTTCCGGACAGCTACAGAAGCGGTGCCTTTGGTCTTGGCGCCGGAAAGTGGCATATGATCCGCACCATCCTGCTTCCGTCCGCGATGCCGGGAATTATTACAGGTGTCATTCTTGCGGTTGGAAGAATTGTCGGTGAATCGGCAGCGTTACTTTTTACCGCGGGAAGCGCGAAGATTCTGCCGCCGGATTTGTTCGGATGCGTGAAGAAAATTATCGAGCCGGGAGGAACCCTTACGATCCAGTTGTATTTGAGTGCGACGAAGGGAGAATTCGGCGTGGCATTCGGTATTGCTTTCGTGCTTCTTGTTATTGTTCTTGGAATTAACTTCCTTGCCAAAGGTCTTGCGAAACACTTTGACGTCAGGCGATAAAAGATATACACCATAAGTTTTTGATATGCCAAACATAAGTTTTTAAAACTTTACATTTTAAATTTCTCGTTTTATAATACTTTCGGTCTAATTAAAAAATAGGAAGAACGAGTATGAATAAAGAATTTAAAAAATTGGCTTCCGATGTGCAGATGTCGGAAGCCTTTATTACGAGTATCTTTTTGGCACTGTCCGGAGGATTTCAGGATGCGTACACATATTTTACAAGAGACGAAGTTTTCTCAAACGCCCAGACCGGCAACGTTGTGCTGATGAGTACGAATCTTATGATGGGAAAGTGGAGAGCGGGACTGAAATATCTGCTCCCAATACTTGCTTTTGCTGCGGGAGTATTCTTTGCGGAGCGCCTTCAGGCCAGGTTCAAATATGCCAAGAAACTTCACTGGAGACAGGGCATCCTGCTTCTTGAAATCCTGATTCTTTTTGCGGTTGGTTTTATTCCGCATGCGGCGAATATGGCAGCAACGGTTCTTGTGTCATTTGCCTGTGCATTGCAGGTACAGACCTTCCGTAAAGTGGATGGTTACGGTTATGCCAGCACAATGTGTATCGGAAATCTGCGAAGCGGTACAGCGGCACTCTCGGATTACATGCGTACGCATAATCCGGAAAAGATCCGTCAGGCATTTCATTATTTTGCAATTATTGCACTGTTTGCGATCGGAGCCGGAATCGGTGGAAATATGTCGGAGTGGTTCGGGTATCACATTATCTGGGGAAGCTGTGGGCTTCTTCTGATCAGTTTCCTGCTCATGTTTTTGGACAAGGATAAAAATTAAACAGACAGTGTTACATTTTATGGATGGGAACATGCGGGAGGTCGCGTGTTCCCATTTTTTTCATACATTTTACATTTCCATGCAAGCAGACTTTACATTCACTTCGTATAATCTTTTTAAATCCTAAGAAAGGATAGATAAGGAGCGTAACATGGAGAAACGTATTAAACTTACGGTCCGCGATCTGAATCTGTATTACGGCGAGAATCATGCACTCAAGGATATCAATATGGATATCCGGGAAAAAAGCGTGACAGCCCTAATCGGACCATCCGGTTGCGGTAAATCGACATTTCTGAAAACAATCAATCGAATGAACGATCTGATCGATCATGTTAGAATCACCGGCGAGCTCAAGCTTGACGATGAAGATATCTATGGTGAAGGTGTGGATACCACGGTTCTGAGAAAACGAGTCGGAATGGTGTTTCAGCAGCCGAATCCATTTCCAATGAGCATTTATGACAATATTGCGTATGGACCGCGTGTTCACGGAATCAAGGACAAAGCAAAGCTGGATGAGATCGTGGAGGAAAGTCTCCGCGGAGCAGCCATCTTTGATGAGGTCAAGGATCGCTTGAAGAAGTCCGCATTAGGACTTTCGGGAGGACAGCAGCAACGCATCTGTATTGCACGTGCGCTGGCGGTACAGCCGGAGGTGCTTCTGATGGATGAACCGACTTCGGCGCTTGATCCGATTTCCACATCCAAGATTGAGGAACTGATGGAAGATTTAAAGAAGAAGTACACCGTTGTTGTGGTAACCCACAATATGCAGCAGGCACTCCGCGTGTCGGACGATACCGCTTTCTTCCTTGTGGGAGAGATGGTAGAATACGGTGACACAAAGACGATTTTTTCTTATCCGAAGGATAAGCGTACAGAAGACTATATTACAGGGAGGTTCGGCTAATGCGTACAAAATTCGACGAGCAGCTCCATATGCTCAATCAGGAAATGATGCATATGGGCAGCATGATAGAGGAAAAAATTCAGAAAGCGATCGAAGCATTGATCGGACAGAACCGTTCTTTGGCGAAGAAAATCATGGATGGCGACTGCGAGGTAGACCGCGAACAGAAGAAGATCGAGAATATCTGTTTCAATCTCCTGATGCAGCAACAGCCCGTTGCGCGTGATCTGCGTGTGATTTCCGCAGCGATGAAAATGGTAACGGACATGGAGAGGATCGGTGATCACGCGGCAGACATCTCGGAGATGACCGTTATGATGTCCGGTACACCATACGTCGCAGACCTTGAAGATATCAAGAAGATGGCAAGCGAGACGGTACTTATGCTGATCCGAAGCATCGAGGCGTATGTGGAAAAAGATATGTTAAAGGCACAAAGCGTCATTGATCATGATGATATTGTGGATGACCTGTTTCATAAGAACAAGCAGGATCTTATCGAACTGATCCAGAAGAATCCGGCAGTCAGTGAGCAGGCAGCCGATATGCTTATGGTGGCCAAGTACTTTGAGCGAATCGGCGATCACGCAACAAATCTTGCGGAAAATATTATTTTCGCTCTGGACGATAAGAAGAATACCGCCGGTAAATAAATTTTATAATTTGCAGACTTTTCCGGATTTGTTTTTGACAAAGTAAAACAGATTAGGGGAGGAGTCTGCTCTTTTAATTTTACATAAACTTTACATAACATTACATATACATTTTACATACATACGATATGATACTCTCGAACCTAGATAAGAAGGCGGCGCTTATCCATTCGGGTGGCTTATGTGAATATATTGCTGGAGATTATAAAATACTCCGAATGGACAAGCGGCCGGCACAACGTATAAAGGAGAGAGAGTATGAACATATTCAGTGTTCTGACAATGATCGGTGGCCTGGCCATGTTTTTGTATGGAATGGATGCGATGGGAGATGGCCTTGCAAAGTTATCCGGAGGTAAGCTTGAGCAGATATTGGAGAAGCTTACATCGAAACGTATTATGGCGGTACTACTTGGTGTGGCGGTTACGGCGGTCATCCAGTCGTCGTCTGCGACAACCGTAATGGTCGTAGGATTTGTCAATTCCGGTATCATGCAGCTTTCACAGGCGGTGGGAATCATTATGGGTGCCAATATCGGAACGACCATAACTTCATGGATTCTGTCCCTGTCGGGCATTCAGGGATCAAGCCTGTTTGTGCAGCTTTTGAAGCCGTCATCATTCTCGCCGGTGCTTGCAGCAATCGGTATTGTGATGATTATGACGGCAAAAGATAATAATAAGAAGAAAGACATCGGAAATATTTTAGTTGGCTTTGCAATTTTGATGTTCGGAATGGATACGATGAGCTCTGCGGTGGCTCCGCTTGCAGAAAACGAGCATTTTACCAGTATTCTGACAATGTTCTCCAACCCGATCCTCGGTATGCTTGCAGGACTTGTACTGACAGCTGTCATCCAGAGTTCTTCGGCATCGGTCGGAATCCTGCAGGCGCTGTGTATAACCGGTGCAGTAGGGTATAAGACCGCAATTCCGATCATCATGGGACAAAATATCGGAACCTGCGTGACCGCACTGATCTCTTCGATCGGTGCAAGCAAAAATGCAAAGCGTGCATCCATGATCCATCTGTACTTCAACCTGATCGGAACAATCCTGTTCATGGTCGTATTCTATAGTATCAATGCAGCAATCGGTGGATTTGATTTCTTAAACGATCCGGCCAATGCGGCGGGGATCGCTGTCGTACATTCGCTTTTTAATATTGGTGCGGTATTGGTACTGTACCCGTTTGGTGATAAGCTGGTTAAGCTGGCACAGATTACGATTCCGGATCATGCGGGCGAAAGCGAGGAAGCACCGAATGAACTTGCAATTCTGGATGAGCGTTTCTTGGAAAAGCCGGCCTTTGCGATGGAATTGTGCCGCAACGCAGCGGTGCGTATGGCGCAGGAGGCGCGGGATGCTTTGCATCTTGCACTTGATAATGTAACCATGTATAGTGAAAGCAGAGTAGAAAAGATTATCGAGATGGAAGAGAGTGTGGACCGGTATGAGGATGCGCTTGGCACATACCTCGTCAAATTAAACAACTGTGATCTGTCGCAGAAAGACAGCCGGACCTTGTCCATTCTGCTTCACTGTATCGGTAACTTTGAGCGCATCTCGGATCATGCGGTCAACCTCACGGATTCCACGACGCAGATGCATGAGAAGAAACTGGAGTTTTCGAAGAAAGCGATAGAAGAACTGCAGGTGTTTTCCGATGCACTCCGTGATATTGTGGATCAGACGATGGAAGCGTTCGCGCTGGGGGATCTGGATAAGGCAAGACAGATCGAGCCATTTGAGCAGGTAATCGACAGTCTGAATATTGAGTTGAAACAAAGACACATTCGTCGGCTGCGCAAAGGCAAGTGTACGATCGAGCTTGGACTGATCCTTGAGGATATGATCACAAACTATGAGCGCATCTCGGATCACTGTTCGAATATCGCGGTATGCATGATCCGTGTCAATGAAGATGGCTTTGATACCCATGAATATCTGGATGTGTTAAAGGAGGAAAAAGCTCCGTGGTTTGAGGAAGAGTTCTACAACCTTTCCAAAAAATATGCACTCCCGGAGAAAAAGTCATCAAAAAATGTATAATTGGGTCTGATAGGAAAAGAGAAGGAGCAGGTGAGTAATATGGCTTTGATCTACATAGTGGAAGATGATGAGAATATTAGAGAAATCGAGACAATCGCACTCAAGAACAGTAATTACATGGTGTGCGCATTTGAAAAAGCAAAGGATTTCTACAAAAAGTTAGAGGATATTATGCCGGATCTGGTACTTCTTGATGTGATGCTGCCGGACGAGAGCGGTTATGATATTGTAAGAAAACTCAGAAAAGATCCGACGACGCGCCAGCTTCCGATCATTATGGTGACGGCAAAGACAGCGGAGATGGATATGATCAAGGGACTTGATGGAGGCGCGGATGATTATATTAAGAAGCCTTTTTCCGTTATGGAACTGATCACGCGGGTGAAGGCGCTTCTGCGCAGAACCGTGACGGAAGATATCAAGTATCTGCAGGTGGACAATCTGGTGCTTGACCATGAGCGCCATATGGTCTTTGTTGATAACCGGCAGGTGGAGCTGACGTTTAAGGAATACGAGCTGCTTCGCCTTTTGATGACAAACCAGAATGTGGTATTGTCGCGTGAAGTGATTATGCGCCATGTCTGGGGAACGGAATTTGAGGGAGAGTCAAGAACCGTGGATATGCATATCAAGACGCTCCGCCAGAAGCTCGGCGAGGACGGAAGCAAGATCCGAACCGTGAGAAACGTCGGATATGTGATAGAAAAAGCCTGACGATTCGTGCGTTTTTGCGAATGCTGCGGTGCTTCTTGGAAGCATCGCCTTGGAAAATGAACAGACAGGAAGGGGCAGAACATGAAGCAGAAAATCAATGTGCGTTTGATCGGCATCGCAGTGCTTGCGGTACTTGCGACACTGATCTGTATGACCTGTGTATATTACAGTCTTTTTCAGAAGCAGGTGCGCAAGGATTTACAGGTTCAGGCGCAGGTGCTTGGTGAGACCGGTGCGTTTCAGAACGTACAGACAAGGCCAAAAAGTTTTGATATCGCAAAGGAAGATTTGCGAATTACATGGATTGATACGGATGGAACGGTGCTCTATGACAATGATGCGGATGCAAATATGTTAGAAAATCATGCAAATCGTCCGGAGGTAAAGAGTGCGCTGCAGACCGGTGAAGGAGAATGTGTCCGCAACTCCAATACTATGAATATGACAACGTTTTATTATGCACTTCGTCTGGAGAATGGTATGGTTCTTCGCGTTGCGACACAGGCGAGAAGCATATGGAACGTATTTCTGACGGCAGCACCGATGATTGCCGGAATTCTGGTTTTGATCATTGTGGTGTGTATATTCCTTGCACATGTGCTGACCCGGCAGCTTCTTCAGCCGATCAAAGTCATGGCGGAGAATATGGAAGATACCTCAAAGACTCCGGCATACAAGGAGCTGGTACCTTTTGTCAATACGATCCGTGCGCAGCACGAGAATATTTTGATGGCGGCGAAGGTGCGGCAGGATTTTACCGCGAATGTATCGCATGAGTTAAAAACCCCTTTGACGGCCATCTCCGGATATGCGGAACTGATCGAAAATCATATGGTCGATCCCGAGCAGGAAACGCGATTTGCCCAGGAGATTCAGCAGAATGCGAATCGTCTGCTTTCGCTTATCAATGACATCATCCGTTTGTCGGAGCTTGACAATAGTGAGAATCTGGTTCGTTATGAACAGGTGGATCTGGATCTTGTAGCACAGGAAAGTGTCAATAATCTGACGGTCAATGCCGAGAAGAGGGGCGTAAAGTTATACTATGAGGGAGAGCCTTGTACGCTTCGCGCAGACCGGGGCATGCTCACAGAACTTGTGGATAATCTGGCGGCCAACGCGATCCGTTATAATAATGAAGGCGGAGAGGTGCATGTAAAGGTAACGCATGAGAACCAGCAGCCGGTGCTGATGGTGTCAGATAATGGAATCGGAATTCCCAAGGATCAGCAGGATCGTATCTTTGAACGTTTCTATCGTGTGGATAAAAGCCGTTCGAAGCAGACCGGCGGCACGGGGCTTGGCCTTGCGATCGTCAAACATATCGTGGAACTGCACGATGCGCAGATCACGGTCGAAAGTGAGCCGGGCAAGGGAACAACGATGAAAGTTACGTTTTAAAAATTGAAGCTGATATGTAAATGTGATAATTTATATATCAGCTTTATTTTTATACTTTTTTACAGTGAACCACAGTCAAAGTTGTTACAATGTATAAGTGAAAGGCGAAAATGAGTTTTTCAAATCTGTGCACAGAATTACATTTGAGGAAATAATCTTACACTTTCGTAAGGTTGTGGTGTAATGTACACACGGATGGCAACTGTAATGTACACACGGATGGCAACGAACTTGCATATCTGGAATTTGTGTGGCATAATCGAAAGGATAGCAACGATTCGTAACTTCTGCATGCTTTTGGTGATCCAAAGACGGCAGAGACAGACGATTACATATAAGAAAGAGGCGATAGAATGTATCAGGAAATTTCACAATTACTGATGTATGGAGACTTGGATGAGGACAGCATCCTCTACCAGATGGGAGAGATCTTCGGAAAATACGAGACAGGCGAATACAATAAGACTGGTCTCGTCAGAGATATCAATGTGCAGGTAAAGCGTATCCTTAAGGTGGCGACCGATTACGGGTTTGATGATAATCTGTGGCACAATTACCTGACATTTTTCCTTATGATGAGCGAGAATCCGTTCAGCATGACCTGTGAGAAGGTCGGTGCGAGCGAGGGAAGCGTCAATGCACTGGTACAGAATGATTTCCGCATTTTCAAGGAACTGTTTGACTATGATTTCGGGCCGATCGAGAAGGATCTCGGCATCAGCTGCTTCAGTCAGATTTCCGATTATAAGGCAATCCACAAGAAGGATCTCATGTACAACAAGAACGTGAGTGAGAAGGTGCGCGCGCTCAGCAAGAAGCTTGAAGCTGCAAAGGACGAGAAGGAATTCTTCGACGGCATCACCGGATTTTATAAGGATTACGGTGTCGGCATGTTCGGACTCAACAAAGCGTTTCGTATCGATGAGAAACCGGAGGGCGGTATTGCGTTCCGTGCGATCAACAATATGGATACCGTTATGCTGGATGATCTCGTTGGATACGAGATTCAGAAGAAGAAACTTGTGGACAATACGGAGGCGTTTGTACAGGGCAAGAAAGCCAACAACGTATTGCTTTTTGGTGACAGCGGAACCGGTAAATCGACCAGTATTAAGGCAATCGTCAACCAGTATTACAAAGACGGTCTGCGCATGATCGAGATCTATAAGCATCAGTTCAAGTATCTGTCCACGATTATCGCAGACATCAAGAACCGTAACTACAAGTTTATTATTTATATGGATGATCTTTCGTTCGAGGAATTTGAGATCGAGTACAAGTTTTTAAAGGCTGTCATCGAGGGTGGTGTGGAGACCAAGCCGGAGAACATCTTAATCTATGCAACATCGAACCGCAGACATCTCATCAAGGAGAGCTGGAACGACCGCAATGATCAGGATAATTCCAACGATCGCCACCATTCCGACACGGTGGAGGAGAAACTTTCTCTCGTTAACCGTTTCGGTGTCACGATCAATTACTCCAAGCCGACACAGAATGAGTATTTTGATATCGTTATCAACCTTGCAAGACGTGCCGGTGTTACAATGGACGATGAGCGCCTGAAGCTGGAGGCAAACAAGTGGGAACTTTCCCACGGTGGTATCTCCGGTCGTACGGCGGAGCAGTTCGTCAACTATCTTGCATCGCAGCCGAATGCATTCAAATAAGGAGAAATCATGTTATATCAGATTAGTCATGGAGCCGTCGCATTTGCGGACGACGTCATCCTACACGATATCAATTTTGAAATAAGAAATACAGAGAAGATTGCCGTGGTCGGCCGTAACGGATGCGGCAAGACGACGCTGCTCAAGCTGATCAACGGAGAGGTGGATCTGGACAAAGGCGAGAGTGATACGGATGTCTTTATCGCAAAGGCAGGCAACCCGCAGATCGGCTATCTGCGTCAGATTGCTTTCGACGATCCAGCCATCACGCTGGAACAGGAAGTGCGAAAAGTGTTTGCACCGATGGAGCAGCGCAAACGCGAACTCGAAGCGGCGGCTGCGGCACTGGAGACGGATTATTCCGAGGAACAGGTGGCGCGCTATACCGCGATGGAAGAGAAGTTCAAAGAGGATGGCGGATATTATTTTGAGAAGGAATATGATGTCCTGATCCGCAAGTTCGGATTCTCTGAGGAGGAGCGCAGGAAGCCTCTGTCAGAGTTCTCCGGAGGACAGCAGACGAAGATTGCTTTCATCAAGCTTCTGTTAAGCAAGCCGGATATCCTGCTTCTCGACGAGCCGACCAACCACCTGGATATCACAACGATCGAATGGCTCGAGAGTTATCTCAAGAGTTATCCGAAGGCTGTCGTTGTTGTATCTCATGACCGAATGTTCCTTGATAACATTGTTGATGTGGTTTATGAGATCGAGTATGGTACGGCGACGCGCTATCCGGGAAATTACACAAACTTCATGGAGCGCAAGAAGGAAAATTACCGCAAGCTCATGAAGGATTACAATGCGCAGCAGAAGGAGATCGCCCGTCTGCAGCGCATGGTGGACCGTTTCAAAAATAAACCGACGAAGGTATCGATGGCGCATTCCAAGGAGAAAGCGATTGAGCATATGGTCAAGATTGAGGCACCGGATCGCTTTGATACAAAGACGTTCCATGCGAATTTCCAGCCGCAGACCGAGACCGGAAACGATGTGCTTACGGTATCGAATCTTGCGATCGGATATGATCATCCGCTTTCCACGGTTAGTTTTGAACTGAAAAAAGGCGAGAAGCTTGGTATCCTCGGCGGAAACGGTTTGGGAAAATCAACGTTACTTAAGACGCTTGTGAACCGTCTTCCGGCACTGGCGGGGGAGTATCGCTTCGGAACGAATGTGCAGATCGGATATTTTGATCAGCAGATGGCAATGTATTCAAGTAACAAGACAGTGCTCGACGATTACTGGGATGAGTTCCCGAACCTGACCGAGACTGAGGTGCGTAACGCTTTGGGCGCATTCTTATTCAGCGGGGATGATGTCTTTAAGAACATTGATATGCTCTCCGGAGGAGAGAAGGTGCGACTTGCGCTCTGTAAGATTTTAAAGAGGCGTCCGAATGTGCTTGTTCTCGATGAGCCGACGAACCATATGGATATCGTTGGCAAAGAGACACTGGAAAGTATGTTAAAAGACTTTACCGGAACACTGATCTTTGTATCGCATGACCGTTATTTTGTGAAGAAGGTCGCGGACCGTCTGCTCGTGTTTGAGGACGGAACGACGCATCTCTATCAGTTTGGTTATGAGGAGTATCAGGAGAAGCTGGACCGCGAGGCGGAGGAAGACAACGGTTATAAGAAGTCTCCGGCAGCACTAGGCGGACTGATCAGCCAAAACGGCGGTAACGCAAAGAACACTCCGGCAGCAGGTGAAACGGCGACCGGAAAGAAATCGTATTACAATCCGGGCAAGGAACGTTCAAAGCTGGAAAAGAAAGTCAAGAAGGCGGAAGAAGAACTCGAAGCCAAGGAAGAGAAGCTGGAAGGCTTGAAAGCGGAGCTGCTTCGCCCGGAGTATCAGTCCAGCTATTCCAAGCTGACCGAGATCCAGGGAGAGATCGACGCTTTGGAAGAAGAGATCATGGAAGACATGGACAATTGGGAGAAGCTGTCGCAGGAGTTGGAAGCGTTAGAAGTATAACAGATACAACCGATTTAAGCTGCCATTCACAGGTTCGTGCGATGGCGGCTTTTTTCTTACAAGTGTTCTGAATAGTTATAAAAAATATTAAAGATGCATAAAATTTCTGAAAACTCGTTGCTTTTTTTGTTGATTATGATATAATACAAACATGATACAACATAAGACGTATCAAATACACAGCAAAGGGGTTGGACAGCATGAGAATCACAATTACCGGAAGAAATATTGAACTTACAGAGGGACTTAAGGCTGCTGTGGAGGAGCGCCTGACAAAACTTGAAAAATATTTTACGGCGGATACCGATGTATTTGTTACATTGAGCGTGGAGAAGGAACGCCAGAAGATTGAGGTAACGATTCCGATTAAGGGACATGTTATTCGTTCTGAGCAGGTCAGCAACGATATGTATGTTTCTATTGATTTAGTAGAGGAAGTAATTGAGCGTCAGCTCAAAAAGTATCGCACGAAACTCGCTTCCAAGAAGATGAATGTAGCAGAGAGTTTTAATGCAGATTTCATTGAGGCAGACACAGACGAAGATGAGGAGATCAAGATTGTTCGTACCAAGAGATTTGGTATGAAACCGATGTATCCGGAAGATGCCTGCATCCAGATGGAACTGACAGGACATGACTTCTTCGTATTCCGCAATGCAGAGACGGATGAAGTAAATGTTGTTTATAAGAGAAAAGGAAACACATACGGATTGATCGAGCCGGAGTGCTAAGATAAGATGATGTAAGATGCCGCAGACCTTAGGGTCTGCGGTTTTTTTATGTGCAGTCATGTCATGAGCCGGAGCCCGTGCTCGCACGATGCCCTGGCGATTGCTGCGATAACTTGAGAAACTTGCAAAACGTGTTTCGTATGGTTTTGACAGACGCGATTCGCGTCTTGAATTTTAGGCGTGAATACGCTATGCTTATAAACAGAGACGATATGGGGGTCAACTCACATGCAGTTGTGATGAAGCAGAGGAGGGAAATGTATCAGTTTACAAAAGATGACAATACGCTCAAACGACATTTTCAGATGATGGTCGAGAGAGAAGATTTTTTGGAACAAATAGGAAATTGGCTTGAATTATATGGGGACAAACGCCTGTTGCTTCTCAGACATTTGGTTTTTGAAATTGATATGTCAGAGACGGAGCAGTTAAAAGAAACACTATATGAGTATGGAAGTTATCTGACGGAAAAGAATTATTGCGGCAGAAAGCTTTTTTCCATGATTGCAGTATTGATTGGACAGTTAGAAGCAAGTAACAATATGAAAATACAGGAATAGGTTTTTACAAAAAATAGGAGAAAGTATGCCAATTCACAACTGGGTGTGGAAGCCGTAGAACTGACGGCTTCCTTTTTTTTACAATTCGTGCTACAAACATCAAAAATAGTGCGCAAACAAATTCTTTCTCTTGTGTTTCGGCGAGAGGTGTCGTTATAATAGAATATTGAAAGACGTTTATCGATGAAATGTGTAGAGAACGGCACATAGAATGTCTTTAAGGTATGCAGATAATAAGAATAAGATAGAGGAGATGCAAAGAATGGATATCGTAGTATTAGCCGGAGGACTCAGCACGGAGCGTGATGTGTCATTTAAGACGGGTAGCATGGTTGCAGCAGCATTAAAGGAGAACGGACACAGAGTCATTCTTCTTGACGTGTTTATGGGATATGGTGAGCAGGAAGTGGATTTAAACGGAATCTTTGACCGCGCGGATGAGATCAGCGTGAAGGTTTCCGACATTCCGGAGGTCGCACCGGATCTTGCCGCTGTCAAGGCGTCAAGAAAGGATCAGTCCCCATGCTTTTTCGGACCGAATGTCATCCGTATGTGCCAGATGGCAGACATCGTATTTATGGCGCTTCACGGAGAGAACGGCGAGAATGGTAAGTTGCAGGCAGCGTTTGATCTGCTCGGCGTAAAGTATACCGGAAGCGATTATTTGAGCAGTGCGATCGCAATGAACAAAGGCATGGCAAAGAAGCTTTTCGTGGAAGCCGGTATCCCGACGCCGAAGGGCATTGCCATGACAAGAGAGACACGTGAGGACGATGTGACGAAGTTAAATCTTCATCTTCCATGCGTGGTGAAACCATGCTGCGGCGGATCAAGTATCGGTGTCACGATCGTAAGGGATGCGGCGGAATTTAAGGCAGCGCTCGATGAGGCATTCCGCTGGGAAGATGAGCTTGTCATCGAGGAGTTTGTCGAGGGACGCGAGTTCTCGGTCGGTGTCATTGAGGGCAAGGCACTTCCGGTCATTGAGATCGCTCCGATCCAGGGATTTTATGATTACAAGAATAAATACAAAGCTGGCAGCGCAGTAGAGACCTGTCCGGCAGAACTCCCGGAAGATGTTTCCGCGCAGATGCGTCACTACGCTGAAGAAGTTGCGAAAGTGATCGGACTCGATACGTATTCCCGTTCCGATTTTCTTCTCGACAAGGATGGCAATATGTTCTGCCTTGAGGCAAACACACTGCCCGGTATGACTCCGACCAGTTTACTTCCGCAGGAAGCAGCAGTCGTTGGTGTAAATTTCAACGAATTGTGTGAGAAACTGATTGATATCTCGATGAAGAAATATGAGGGCTGATGATGTTTGGATGTTATTATAAGAACGAACTGGAGAACAACATGCCGAACATGACTTTGGAAAACATCGCGAAGGCATGTGCCGGTACCTATGTCGGCGAGGCCGCGGATTTGGAGAAAGTGATCACCGGTGCGGTAACGGATAGCCGTAAGGTTGAGAAAGGCTATCTGTTTATCCCAATCAAAGGAGAGCGTGTGGACGGCCACTGCTTTATTCCGGATGTGTTTGAAAAAGGCGCACTTGCCGTACTCTCGGAAGTTGCATTGGATCATCCGGCAGGTCCGTATATCCTTGTGGATTCCACTACAGAGGCGATGAAAAAGATTGCAACCTTCTATCGCAGGCAGCTTGATATCAAAGTGGTCGGCATCACCGGAAGTGTCGGAAAGACGAGCACGAAGGAAATGATCGCTTCGGTATTGTCACAGAAATATTCGGTACTTAAGACAGCGGGCAATTTCAACAATGAGATCGGATTGCCGCTGACGATTTTTAATATCCGCGCGAAGCATCAGGTTGCGGTACTCGAGATGGGAATTTCGGATTTCGGTGAGATGCACCGTTTGTCAACGATGTCGCAGCCGGATATCTGTGTGATCACGAATATCGGTTTGTGTCATCTGGAGAATCTCGGAACGAGAGACGGCATCTTAAAGGCAAAGACGGAGTGCTTCGAGCACATGCAGCCGGACGGAACCGTGATCTTAAACGGGGATGACGATAAGCTTTGCACAAAGAAAGTGGTGGGCGGAAAGCCGGCAATCTTCTACGGAATGGGCAAGGAGCCACTTCTTTCGGCAGACAGAGAGCCGATGGCTGAGAAAAGCATTTACGCGACGGATGTGAAGAACCTCGGACTGGACGGAATGCAGGCACATATCTACACACCGGAAGGTGACTTTATGGCACATATTCCGATTCCGGGCGAGCACAATGTGTATAATGCTTTGGCGGGTACGGCAGTCGGACTTGAACTTGGACTGACCATTCAGGAGATCCAGCAGGGCATCGCAAATGCACAGACAATCTCCGGCAGAACGAATGTGATCCATACCGCTGGAATGACTGTGATCGACGATTGCTATAATGCCAATCCGGTTTCCATGAAGGCATCGATCGAGGTGCTCGCCAATACAGCAGGACGCAGGATCGCGGTGCTTGGCGATATGGGCGAACTCGGCGAGAATGAATCCGCACTCCATTACAGTGTCGGCGAGGCAGTCGGACAATCCGGCATCGATGTACTTTTCTGCGCAGGAAAGCTTGCGTCGGAATATGCGCGCGCGGCAGCATCAAGCAATGTGAACTGCCAGATCTATTATTATGAGACGGTGGAGAAGCTTCTTCCGGAACTTTTGGCTTTCGTCAAAGAGGGCGATACGGTCCTTGTGAAAGCATCGCATTTCATGCAGTTCCCACAGATTGTGGAAGCACTGAGCAAGAAAAATAAATAATGTGAATAAGAGAAATGCACAGAAATAATAAAAAGAAAGCAGAGGAAAGATATTATGGCAAACCCAATTGTTACATTTACGATGGCGGATGGAAAAGTGATGAAAGCGGAACTTTATCCGGAAGTTGCACCAAACACAGTAAAAAACTTTATCAGCCTTGTAAACAAAGGCTTTTATAACGGCCTGATCTTCCACCGTGTCATCAACGGATTTATGATCCAGGGTGGCGATCCGGAAGGTACCGGAATGGGTGGCCCGGGATATGGAATCAAGGGCGAGTTCGCACAGAATGGTGTGCAGAACGACTTAAAGCATACTGCGGGAGTTCTTTCTATGGCACGTTCCATGATGCCGGATTCCGCAGGAAGCCAGTTCTTTATTATGCACAAGGATGCTCCGCATCTTGACGGCGCATACGCTGCATTCGGTAAGATCATCGAGGGACAGGATGTGGTCAATGCAATCGCAGAGGTTGCAACCGATTACAGTGATCGTCCGCTTGAGGATCAGGTGATGGAGACGGTTGTTGTTGAGACATTCGGCGAGGAATATCCGGAGCCGGAGACTGTATAGAAAAAGAATGATAGAAGGCAGATTCTTCGGGATCTGCCTTTTTTCAAAGATAATATGGGCATAAAGCGGGTAAAGGAGAAAAAGGGTATATGAAGCAAAAACAACAGAATATGCCCACAGAGAGGCTTCACTTGACTACAATTGTGTACCGGGATGGCGAATGGTCGCCGGAATTGCTGAAAAAAGAGGTGCGGGACCGATATCTGTACTGTGAAATACCAAAAATGCAATCCATATCACATAAGCAAGAGAAATCATCGGTACAAATAAATTCCAAAGCGAAAATTTCGGAATATGCTGACCTGATCAAAGATACAATGATACAAAAGAACGTTGATCCGCAGAATCTGTTATATATCGCAGCGACAGAGGAAAGCCTGCGCGCGGCACAGAGGCTGGGGCTGGCAACACTTGGGTATGACAACCGGTCATATGAGCATTCAGCAAATTCTTTAAGTGGTGTGAGAATGCTTGTGGAAGGCTTCGAGGAAGTGGATGCGCTTTTTTTGGAAAGAGTGTATGAGAGAGAACATCATCTTCCGTGGGAGATCGCCCGGACGGATCGCTGGATCCTGCGGGAATTTACGATGGATGATATGGATGGTCTGGTGGAACTCTATGATCAGCCGGGCGTTTCTTACCGGATTGAGAATGGGAAAAAAGTTCCGGGATATATTGAACCGCTGCTTCCACGTGAGGAGGAAGAAGAGTACCAGCGGTGCTATATTGAGAATATGTACGGATATTTTGAATATGGTATGTGGATCGTCACAGAGAGGCAGCGTTATTGTTTGGATCGTGCTGAATCCGGACAGACGATTGGAAACAGGAACGAAGCAAAGCGGCAGCAATGTCCGGATGAGCAGACGGAGGTGGAAACGGATCGTGCAGAAAAAAGCCGGCCACGCATCATCGGTCGTGCAGGACTTGAAAACCGTGAGTATGAAGACGGTGTGGAACTGGAGATGGGCTATGTCATTGATCCGAGGTGGCAACATCAGGGAATCGCGTATGAGGTTTGTTCGGCGATCATGAAGTATGCTGCGGAACATACCGACTTTGAACGGCTGAATGCTTTGACGGAGGCGGACAATGTTGCGTCAATCGCACTTTTAGAAAAGTTGGGATTTGTATATCTGGAAGATACAGATGTGTCCGGAAATATGACAAGGAGATATGTATATAAACTGTAATTCATCTTGCAATACGTAAAAAAATAAAATATAATTTAGTATTATACAAAAAAGCATTCATAGTAAGCGGGTGAGCAGATGGCAGACATTTCTACAGAAGAACTGGAACGAATCGAACAGGAATTTCATTCGGGTCCCGGAACGATTAAGACAACAAAAGAATTTGCAAAACCGGAGGATCTGTACAAAGACCTGATCGCGAGTATCAGGAAGTACCATCCTTCGACCGATATCTCTCTGATTGAGAAGGCGTATAAGGTTGCGTATAAGGCACATGAGGGGCAGGTGCGTAAATCCGGCGAGGCTTATATCATTCATCCGCTTTGCGTTGCGATCATTCTGGCGGAACTTGAGCTGGATAAAGAGACGATCGCTGCCGGACTTCTTCACGATGTATTGGAAGATACCGTGATGACGAATGAGCAGATGAAAGAGGAGTTCGGAGAGGAAGTTCTTTTACTTGTTGATGGTGTGACCAAGCTGCAGCATCTGCATCTGACGGACAATATCAAGAATCCGAAAGATAAGAATGCGGACCGGCTGGAGATGCAGGCCGAGAATCTGCGAAAGATGTTTCTCGCGATGGCAAAGGATATCCGTGTTATCATGATCAAGCTTGCGGATCGCCTGCACAATATGCGGACGCTTAAGTATCAGTCGCGCGAGGCGCAGATCCGTATCGCGCGTGAGACGCAGGAGATTTATTGTCCGATCGCACAACGTCTTGGTATCAGCAAGATTAAGGTTGAGTTGGATGATCTGTCGCTGAAGTATCTGGAGCCGGAGGCTTACTATGATCTGGTGGAGAAAGTCGCTTTGCGCAAGAATGTGCGGGATGAATATGTGCAAAGTCTTGTGGAAGAAGTACGTGCGGAGATTGAGAAGGCCGGTATCAAGGCAGAGATTTCGGGACGTGCAAAACATTTCTTCTCTATTTATAAGAAGATGAAGAATCAGGACAAGACGATCGATCAGATCTATGATCTGTTCGCTATCCGGATTATTGTGGACTCCATCAAGGATTGTTATGCGGCACTTGGAATCATGCATGAAAAGTATAAACCGATTCCGGGACGGTTCAAGGATTATATCGCGATGCCGAAGCCGAACATGTACCAGTCGCTGCATACGACGCTGATCGGACCGAGCGGACAGCCGTTTGAGATCCAGATCAGGACTTTTGAGATGCATCGTACTGCGGAGTATGGTATCGCTGCCCACTGGAAATACAAGGAAGCAAACAATGGATGCGCAACCTCAACGACGGTTACAGAGGAAGAAAAATTAAGCTGGCTCAAGCAGATTCTTGAGTGGCAGCAGGATATGTCGGATAACAAAGAGTTCATGACATTGTTGAAAAGTGATTTGGATCTTTTCTCCGACACGGTATTCTGTTTTACTCCGTCCGGAGATGTCAAGAATCTTCCGAACGGATCGACACCGATTGATTTTGCGTACAGCGTTCACTCGGCGGTCGGCAATAAGATGGTCGGTGCCAAGGTCAACGGTAAACTTGTGCCGATTGATTATGTAATTCAGAATGGAGACCGTATCGAGGTCATTACCTCGCAGAATTCCAGAGGCCCAAGTCGTGACTGGCTGAATATTGTCAAGAGTACACAGGCGAAGAACAAGATCAATCAGTGGTTCAGAAGCGAATTAAAAGAAGAGAATATTTTGCATGGCAAAGATATGATCAATGCCTATGCCAAGTCTAAGGGAATCAATTTCGCAGATATCAACAAGCCGGAATATCAGGAAAAGATTATCCGCAAATATGGTTTCCATGATTGGAATTCCTGTCTGGCCACGGTTGGACATGGCGGCTTAAAGGAAAGCCAGATTGTCAACCGTATGTATGATGAATATCAGAAGGATCATCCGGTTCTTGTGACGGATCAGGATGTGCTTGACAGCGTTGCTGGGAATAAGCCGGCAGAGGCTTTGCAACATTCCAAAAGCGGCATTGTGGTCAAAGGTCTTTACGATGTTGCCGTGCATTTCAGCAAATGCTGTTCCCCTGTGCCGGGAGATGAGATCGTCGGTTTTGTTACAAGAGGTCGAGGTGTATCCATCCATCGTACGGACTGCGTGAACATTCTTCACCTGTCCGATATGGAGAGAGCCCGTCTCATTGAGGCGGAGTGGCAGGCCGGTGCGGAACGGGAAGAGTTTGGCGAGTATCATGCGGAAATCAAGATTTTTGCACATGACCGTGCCGGACTTCTTGTAGATATCACGCGCGTATTTACCGAGGCAGATATCAATATTTCCGGAATTCATTCCAAGACCAGCAAGCAGGGTATTGCAACCATTGAGGTCGCTTTCCAAACAAAAGGACGCGACCAGATTACAAAAATCGTAGAGAAGATTCGTCAGATCGAAAGTGTAATGGATATTGAGAGAACCACGGGTTAAGTGGAACTTATGGAATCGAGTAGGGTAACCTACTCGATTTGCTGATAGAAAGGTAAGGAATCGTTATGTCAAAGCTTAAAATCAATCACTATGTGGTAGGCCCGGTGCAGACCAACTGTTATTTTGCAATCAATGAGGAAACCCATGAACTTCTTGTGATCGATCCGGGCGCAAGCGCAAAGCAGCTTGCGGAGCGCATCCGTCAGGAAGGATGCACACCGGTTGCCATTCTTTTGACACATGGACATTTTGACCATGCGACCGGTGCGGAGGAACTGGCACAGGAATTTGATATCCCAATTTATATTTATGAGGACGACAAGGCGACGCTTGAGGATCCGGAAATGAATGTGAGCTACATGATGGGCAGGGAGCTGGTATTTCACGCGGATAAATTCTTGAAGGATGAGCAGGAGATCGACCTGGCGGGATTTCATATCCGGGTGCTCCATACGCCTGGACATACACCGGGGGGTTGCTGCTACTATTTTCCATATGAGGATGTGGTGTTTACTGGAGATTCCCTGTTTTGCGGATCAATCGGCCGCACGGATTTCAAGGGGGGAAGTTCTTCGCAGCTTGTGCGTGCAGTCAAGGACAAGCTGATGAAACTGCCGGATCGAACGATGGTCTATCCGGGACACAACGATATTACAAGCATTGAACATGAGAGGATGTATAACCCATACCTATGATAACTGTAAATTTAAACCGAACAGAATTTGAATATGATATTCACTCGCTGCTGAAAGCATTTTTCCCGAAGGAGGATGTCGAGATCTACTATACGGCGGAGGCACATGCCGACGAGAAAAATGTGGCCTGCACGAATCATTCTGTAGAAAATACTAAGGCAATGAAAGGCAAAAATCATTGCGCACATCAGACAGGCGCAGATACGTCGAGTGAGGTTGAAAAAGATTCGCATTTTACGATTCACTATGCAGATGACAAGATCTCCATTGCATGGGATGGAATGCCGCTACGCTTATTAGGCACGACACCGAGTTCGACCGATGAGAATTCAACGCTCGAATCGGTAGATGAAGATGAGGCTTTAGAAGGACCGGGACTTCGCACCTTCAAAGTGGATTTTTCCGATCGTTCCGAGACGAAAAATGCACTCAAGGAGCATCTGTATCGTTTGCTCGAAGAAGAAACCGGACGAAGTCTCCCATGGGGAACATTGACCGGAATCCGTCCGACGAAGATTCCGATGCAGCTTCTTGACGAGGGAAAGACAAAGGAACAAATTGCTTCCTATATGAAAAAAACATATCTTGCTTCCGATGAGAAGGTGGACCTGTCTATCGCGATCGCGGAGCGTGAGCGTGCACTTCTTTCTAAGCTGGATTACAAGAATGGGTACAGCCTGTATATCGGCATTCCGTTTTGCCCGAGTACCTGCCTGTATTGTTCCTTTACGTCGTATCCGCTCGCATCCTGGAGAATGCAGGTGGATGCGTATCTGGATGCTTTGGAGAAGGAACTGGATTATGTGGCAACAAAGAATTACCATAAGAAGCTGAATTCCATCTATATCGGTGGAGGCACGCCAACGACACTGGAACCGTATCAGCTTGACCGCCTGATCCGTAAAATCCGTTGCAGCTTTGATTTAAGCCACTGTATTGAGTTTACGGTAGAAGCGGGGCGCCCGGATTCTATTACGAAGGAAAAGCTTCAGGTACTTCGTAATAATGGTATCAGCCGGATCTCCATCAATCCGCAGACGATGAAGCAGAAAACACTGGACATTATCGGTCGACATCATACTGTGGAGCAGACGATCGAAAGTTTTAAATTAGCCAGAAGCATTGGTTTTGACAACATCAATATGGATCTCATTATGGGACTCCCGGAAGAGGATATTGAAGATGTGCGTCATATGATGGAAATGCTTCAGGAGCTGGATCCGGATAATATCACGATCCACTCACTTGCCATCAAGCGTGCAGCACGACTGAATATTTTTAAGGATCGCTACGAGAGTATGCAGATGGTCAACACACAGGAACATATGGATCTGTGTGCGGATTACTGTGCCAAGATGGGATTGTCTCCGTATTATCTGTATCGCCAGAAAGGGATGGCGGGCAATATGGAGAATGTCGGATATGCCAAGCCTGGCAAGGCAGGCGTATACAATGTGCTGATCATGGAGGAACGCCAGACGATCATTGCTTGCGGTGCAGGGGCATCGACCAAGAAGGTCTGTCCGGGTGGCGCGATCGAGCGGTGTGAGAATGTCAAGGATGTGGCGTTGTACATGAAACGCATCGATGAGATGATCATGCGAAAGCAGAATCTGTTGAAAGACACTTATTAGAATGTGCTCCTTACGTTCTATGTAAAAAGTGGGGCTGTATGTAACAGTCCCACTTTTCATGATATAAGCCTGATTGCTTTCGGATTAAAATGGATCTGGTGCAGAAGCAATTTCGAATGGAATTAAAATCACCCATTTCTTATTAACGATTGTATTACAAATTGTATAAAAAACAACACATGTAATACAAAAGAAAAATATTGTAATACATGGAAAATATGGTTCCACAAGATGCAAAGATCAATCGCAACGATTTCAAAAATTTTGAAAATGAATTGGCGAGGGAAGTAAACATTGCTTACTTCCCTCGTTTGCATTATAATTAGATGCAGATGAAGGAGAGAAACAGATGCAGAAAGTGGCGGCAACCAGCGGAAAATATCTGAATATTGGGAATGAGGGCTTTCGTTCCATTCGAAACGGTGAATACATTGATAAATCCGGCTTGATCGGTTTTGTGAATTCGTGTTTGAATACACCACAGAAGTTGATCTGTGTCAGCAGACCGAGGCGTTTTGGAAAGTCATTCGCAACGAAGATGCTGTGTGCGTATTATAGTAAAGGTTGTGATTCTAAGGAACTTTTTGCGGATCTGGAAATTGCAAAGAGTTCTTTGTTTGAGTGTAATCTGAACCAATATAATGTGATTTATCTGGATATTACGCTTTTTTTATCTACGTTACAGCGGGATGAAACCCTGATTAAGCAGATAGAAAAGGAAATTATTCGTGATTTAGGGCGTGTGTATTCACAGGTTCAGGATGAAGAAAACCTTATTGATGCTTTATGTGCAGTTAATGAAATTACCGGAGAAAAGTTAATTCTTATCATTGATGAGTGGGATGCGATGTTTCGTGAGTGTAAGGGGCAGGATAAAATTCTGGATTCTTACATTTTATTGTTGCGTTCACTGTTCAAAAGCAGCCTGACCGACCAGCTTTTTGCAGGCGTGTACATGACGGGTATTCTCCCGATTAAAAAATATGGTCATGAATCGGCAGTCAGCGATTTCTATGAGTATACGATGGTTGATCCTCGTCCGTTGCAGGAATATATCGGTTTCACAGAGGCTGAAGTGAAGGCTCTGTGCAGAAAGCATCATAAGGAGTATATGCTGATGCAGCAGTGGTATGATGGTTACTGCGTTGGCGGAATCCACGTGTATAATCCCAAGTCTGTTATGGAGTCAATATTGCGCAATAAGTTTAGTAGTTATTGGACTAAAACAGAGACCTACGAGGCACTTAGAAATTATATCGACATGAATTTTGATGGATTGAAGGATTCTGTTATTGATATGCTCGGTGGTGCCTTATGTGAAGTTGATACAGGATCTTTTCAAAATGATATGACTTCGATGAAGAGTAAGGATGATGTGCTTACATTATTGATTCATCTTGGATATCTTGCTTATGATGAAGAGAAACAGACGGTTGGAATCCCCAATGTGGAGATCAGGCAGGAGTTTGTACGTGCGATAAAAAACGGAAACCGTACAGAGTTGATGAAAGCAATTCAGAGATCTGATGATATTTTGCAGGCCACATGGAACAGAGAGGGAGACATTGTTGCAGAATTGATCAATGAAATCCATGATGAGGATACGGCATCGCTTTTTTACAATAATGAACAGGCTTTACGAAGCGTCATCAAGATGGCATATCTCAGCAGCCTTGATTATTATACAAAAATGGAAGAGGTGTCTGCCGGAAGAGGTGTTGCCGATATGGTATTTTATCCAAAGCCTGGATCGGAAAAACCTGCACTTATTGTGGAATTAAAATGGGATAAGACGAAAGAGGCCGCAATCAGCCAGATTAAGGAAAAACAATATAGCAGATTGTTGAAAGACTATCAAGGAGATGTTTTGCTAGTTGGTATCAATTATAGTCATGCGACGAAGGAACATAGTTGCCTGATTGAGGAAGCATTTCGCAACAATCCTTGACGTATCCGGGCTCGAAACGTATAATAAACGCTGGATAAATAGAATTTGGCGACAATATATAAACGGAGGAAAGCAGATGGCATTGAGCAAGAAGCCGGTAAACGGCATGAAAGATATATTACCAGCAGAGATGGAGATCCGCGATTATGTGACAAGCGTAATCAAGGATACTTACCGCAGCTTCGGTTTTACACCGATTGAGACACCGTGTATGGAGAATATCGCAAACCTCTCCAACAAGCAGGGTGGAGAGAATGAGAAGCTGATCTTCAAAGTATTGAAGCGCGGCGAGAAATTGAATTTAGAGACAGCAAAGGAAGAGGCGGATGTCGTTGATTTCGGTATGCGTTATGACCTCACCGTTCCGCTTTCCCGTTTCTATGCAAATAATGCCAACGATCTGCCGAGTCCTTTTAAGGCATTACAGATCGGAAGTGTGTGGAGAGCGGATCGTCCGCAGAGAGGCCGTTACCGCCAGTTCACACAGTGTGACATCGATATCTTAGGAGAGCCGAGCAATCTTGCGGAGATCGAGCTGATCAACGCTACGACCACAACGATCGGAAGACTCGGATTCAAGAATTTTGAGATCCGTATCAATGAGCGAAGAATCTTAAAGGCGATGGCTGCCTATAGCGGATTTGCAGAGGATGATTACGACAGCGTATTTATCACCCTCGACAAGATGGACAAGATCGGAGTTGAAGGCGTTGCCGAGGAGCTTGCAAAAGATGGTTACGCACAGGAATCGATCGACAAATATTTAGGACTTTTCAAGCTGCTTGAGGAGAAGAAGGATGTCGCCGAAGGCGTTGCATTCCTCGCCGATACATTAGGCGATTTTCTTGATGAGGAAGTCGTTACGAACATGACAGAGATCGCTACAGCCGTGAATGCGACCAAGAATGCGGAGTTTACACTGGTATTCGATCCGACACTGGTGCGCGGCATGAGTTATTATACAGGAACGATCTTCGAGATCTCCATGCCGGAGCTTGGCGCAGCCTGCGGCGGCGGTGGAAGATACGACAAGATGATCGGCAAGTTTACCGGAAACGATGTTCCGGCGTGCGGATTCTCAATCGGATTCGAGCGTATCATCTTACTTCTTATGGAGAGCGGATTCAAGATCCCGGAGAGCCCGAAGAGAGTGGCGTATCTCGTGGAGAAGAAGTATCCGGCAGAGAAGCTTGTGGATGTGATGAAGCAGGCGAAGGAAGCGCGTGAGAACGGACAGCAGGTACTTGTTGTGCGTATGAATAAGAATAAGAAATTCCAGAAAGAACAGCTCGCAAAAGAGGGTTATGAAGAGTTTGTGGAATTTTTTAACAAATAGCGTAACTATTCAGAAACAATATGGTAAAGATGCATAGGCGTTGTGCTTGCACATAAGAATATGCAGATTTATCATATTGTAACTCTGAATAGAGTTACCTTCAACCAAATGAGCAAAATGGAAAGCAGCGGAAGCTGCGGCTGACACTTTAGTGGCAGATTTTGCGAATGAGGTTGGAAGGTTTCTGTAATAGTTAATAAAGAAATTAAGGAGACAATTATGGCAGAATCAATGAAGGGCTTACACAGAAGCCACAGATGTACAGAGGTAAGCAGTGCCAACATCGGTGAGAAAGTTACCGTCATGGGCTGGGTACAGAAGAGAAGAAATTTAGGAAGTCTGATTTTTATCGACTTACGTGATAGAAGCGGTCTGTTACAGATCGTATTTGATGAGGACAGTGTCGGAGCAGAGGGCTTCGCCAAGGCAGGTACACTTAGAAGTGAGTACGTCGTTGCAATCGAGGGAACCGTGCAGAAGCGTTCCGCAGCCGTCAACGAGAACTTAAAGACCGGAGATATCGAAGTAATCGCAACAAGCCTTCGAATTCTTTCCGAGTCACAGACGCCTCCGTTTGCAATCGAGGAGAACAGCCAGACAAAGGAAGATATCCGTCTGAAGTATCGTTATCTGGATTTAAGAAGACCGGATATCCAGCGCAACTTAATGCTCAAGAGCCGTGTGCTTGGACTGATGCGTCAGTTTATGGCAAACGAAGGATTCCTGGAGATTGAGACTCCGATCCTTTGCAAGTCCACACCGGAGGGAGCAAGAGATTACCTTGTACCGAGCCGTGTACATCCGGGTAATTTTTATGCGCTGCCACAGTCTCCGCAGCTTTTCAAGCAGCTTTTGATGGCTTCCGGATATGACCGTTATTTCCAGATCGCACGCTGCTTCCGTGATGAGGACCTTCGTGCGGATCGTCAGCCGGAGTTCACACAGGCAGATATGGAGTTATCATTCGTTGATATCGAGGACGTTCTTGATGTAAACGAGCGTCTCCTTAAATATGTATTTAAAGAAGCAATCGGCGTTGATATCCAGCTTCCGCTGCCACGTATGCCTTGGCAGGAAGCTATGGATCGTTTTGGTTCCGACAAGCCGGATACCCGTTTCGGCATGGAACTGGTTGACGTATCGGATGTCGTTAAAGGATGCGGATTCGGTGTATTTACCGGTGCGCTTGAGAATGGTGGATCTGTCCGTGGTATCAATGTCGAGGGACAGGGCGCTATGCCTCGTAAGAAGATCGACAAGCTTGTTGAGCATGCAAAGGGATGCGGCGCAAAGGGACTTGCCTACTTGTGCATCAACGAGGACGGAACGTACAAGTCATCTTTTGCAAAGTTCATGACAGAGGATGAGTTACATGCATTAGTAGAGAAGATGAACGGTAAGCCGGGCGACCTGCTTCTGTTTGCAGCAGATAAAAATAAGATTGTATGGAACGTGCTTGGTGCACTCCGTCTTCAGCTCGGTGAGGAGCTCGGTCTGATGGATGAAAATCAGTACAACTTCCTGTGGGTAACGGAATTCCCGCTTCTTGAGTGGTCCGATGAGGAGAACCGCTTTATGGCGATGCATCATCCATTTACGATGCCGATGGAAGAGGATTGGGACAAGATCGACACCGATCCGGGTGCCGTACGTGCCAAGGCTTACGATATCGTATTAAACGGAACCGAACTTGGTGGCGGATCTGTTCGTATCCATCAGGATGATATCCAGGAGAAGATGTTCGAGGTTCTCGGATTTACCAAGGAGCGCGCGCATGAACAGTTCGGATTCCTGTTAGATGCATTTTCTTACGGAGTACCGCCACACGCAGGACTTGCATATGGTGTTGACCGTATGATCATGCACATGGTTCATGCGGATTCCATCCGTGACGTTATCGCATTCCCGAAGGTAAAAGATGCATCGGATCTGATGTCCGAGGCTCCGGGAACCGTAGACGAGAAGCAGCTTGAGGAACTTGGAATCCGGATTATAGCACCACAAGAGGACAGCGAGCAGTAATCTTATATGAAAAAGTGGAAATTTAGTATTAAAAAAGCAATACTGATCGCTTTGTGCGCAGTGCTTCTTATTGCTGGGGGATTTATGTATAAAAAACTCAGTGAATTGACGAACCAGCTTACTTATCTGCAGGATTCCACAAGTGTGATCCTGTCGGATATGGGCAATCTGCAGTCAAATATTGAGAAGACGCTGCAGGAAGAGGCAAGTGCCATCGAAGATTATTCGATTACGGTGATGAGCTATGATTTCGCGAATAAGACGTACAAAGTTGATGTGTCGGTTGTGCCCAAAGAGTATACCGATAAGACGCAGATCAGCATTTATTTCGGAACGACAGAATGCCCGTTAGAGCGGGGAGAGTATGCTTTTACCGGCAATATGGAACTTCCGCTCGATAAAAATTTTGACAGTAATATTACGTTTTTAATTTCAAACGGAAGAAAGAAAACAACGGAAGTGTTAAATGATCACGAAGGGCTGGATCTGAATCTGGATAAGGTTTTGACTGCAAATCTGGAGAAGGAGCCGACCTATCGCAGCGGAGAGTTACGACTGGATTCGGTATGTAATGTGGAACTGGTCGGCAATCATCTGTTTGATTTTGAGAGCCTGAATCTGGTGATGATGCTTGATGAGAAACAGGTTGCCGAAGAGGATCTGCTGGCACAGATGAGCGGTCCGGACGGAAGTGAAGATGGCTCCGGAGCGGGAACCGTGGATTCCACAGAAAGCACAGATTCGGATTCGGCAGCGACAGGTACGACAAGCGGAATATCCGGAAGTGTAAGCTGTGAGCTTGCGTACAAAGTGCCGGAAGCGGATACCGAAGATTCCGAGAGTGAAGCAGATATTCCGGAGAAACAACATCTTCGCATTCTTGTACGTGCGAAAACAACCGATGGATACTGGTTCGAGTATACCATGTTTGAAGGCGATTATCTGACGCTGGATAAGAGACTGGATAAAGAGAGTTTTAAGAAAAATACAAAGAATGCAGCCTATGACAGAAACGGCAATGAACTGGATCTGGATGTGAATGAGATTCAGGAGGACGAATAGAAGAAGTGCAGTAGCAATCATGCTACTGCACTTCTTTTTGTGATAGGGGCAAGGTGAAGATAAATTCCGTTCCGACACCTTCCGTACTGATGACGTTGATATGTTCATTGTGTGCCTGAATGATCTCTTTGACAATGGCAAGACCGAGACCGGTTCCTTTTTTATCTTTGCCTCGTGAGAGATCGGTTTTGTAGAAGCGGTCCCAGATCTTTTTGATGCTGTCCGCAGGAATGCCGATTCCGGAATCTTTGACAGAGATAAATACTTTTTCGTTTTTGATATTGGTTTCGATTTTGATCAAACTGTTATGGTGCGAGAATTTGGTCGCATTGTCGATCAGATTATAGAGTACCTGCTGAATTTTACTCATATCCGCATTGACGAACAATTCCTGACCGGTGAGGACAAGATCGAAAGTCAACCCCTTTTTCTCGCATGTTCCTTCAAAGGTGAGGATCGTTGTCTTGATCATGCGGTTGATGTCAAAGTCTGCCAGATCGAGAATCATGCCGCGGTGGCGTTCAAACTGGTTGAGATCAAGGATTCCCTGGGTTAATTTCGTCAGGCGTTCCGTTTCAAACAGGATAATATTCAGATATTTATCCTGCATCTCAACCGGAATCGTTCCATCGAGCATTGCTTCAATATAACCTTTGATCGAGGTCAATGGAGAACGGAAATCATGTGACACATTAGAGATAAATTTACGCTGGTCTTCTTCGAGCGTATCCAGCTCGTTTGCCATATAGTTCATGGTATTTCCGATGATGCCGATCTCGTCATTGGTGTGGATGTCGATGCGTGGCTCAAAATTTCCCTTGGCATAGCTTTGGGCAACTTTGGTAATTCTGCGAAGCGATCGGTAGTTGGTATAGGAGAAGACGAGCAATATGAGCAATGCACATAACGCCAATATACCAACTGTGTAGAATGCAATGTTCATGAACTCATTTGCAATACCGATCGTACTTGATACCGGTTTGTGGATCAGTACATAATTGCGGACACGGTAATTGGAGGTAATGGGGGAGAAGACGCTGAGCGTGTCCTCTTCAAACATTCCGTAGAAACGGCCGATCGTGTAGAAGCGATTACCGAAATCAGTACTGTCAAAATCGGGAAGAACGGTATATTCGGACTGGGCCGCTTTCTGCCCGATCTCTGCATCGGAAGAGTTAAAAAGAATGTGCCCCTGATTGTCCACAACCCAGATTTCTGCCGAGAGATAAGTGCTCAGCATTTCCATCTGTGATTGAAAGTCTTCCAATGACAGGGAAGAATTCATAAAGTTGGAAGCATACCCTGAGGCAATAAGGTTGGACTCACGGTACAGATGCTGCGCTTCGCGGCGTTCCAAATAAGAGGTTACGGTATGCTGGGTAAATGTGCACAGTATGACGATGGCACAGATGCCGAACAAAATGTAGCCGAAAAGCATTTTTATGTACATGTGGGACTTCATGATTCTGACACCTCAAATTTATAGCCGATGCCCCATACCGTAGCAATCGACCAGGATTGATGATCTTTGATCTTTTCGCGCAGACGCTTGACATGTACGTCTACGGTTCTGGTATCACCGATATATTCATAGCCCCAGATATGATCGAGAAGCTGCTCTCTTGTAAACACCTGGTTCGGCGAGGAAGCAAGGAAGTAAAGAAGTTCCAGTTCTTTCGGAGGCATATCGATCGGGCGCCCGTTGTAGACAACGGAATAGTTTGATAAATTTACAATAAGATCCGGATATTCAACACATTTTACCTCAACGACGGGAGATTCTGTTTTAACCACCGGCTGGTAGCGGCGAAGGACTGCTTTTACACGCGCAACCAGTTCCTTTGAATCAAAAGGTTTTAGGATATAATCATCTGCGCCAAGTTCAAGACCGAGTACCTTGTCAAAAATCTCGCCTTTGGCCGAGAGCATGATGATCGGTGTGTTACTTTTCGCACGGATCTCACGGCATACCTGGTATCCGTCTATGCCAGGAAGCATTAAATCTAACAGTATCAGATTGGGATTATACTGCTCAAAAGCGATCAATGCTTCCTCGCCGTCATTTACAATCCGGGTGTCGTAGCATTCTTTGGTAAGGTAGAGCGATATCAGTTCTGCGATGTTGTTGTCATCGTCAACAATGAGTATTTTCTGTTTGGATACCATGATATTCCTCCTGTTTTTATTATTCGAAAGTTGCGATTGTTACACCTGCGTCGCCTTCACCGGCGGCTCCGGCGTGAAATTCTTTTACATATTTTTGCTTGCGCAGATGCGCCTGCACGGCGTTCCTGAGCGCTCCGGTTCCTTTTCCGTGGACAATGCGCACGGATGGAAGATGTGCGAGATATGCATCATCGAGATATTTATCAAGATGCGCAATCGCTTCGTCGACGGTCATGCCGATAAGATTGATCTCGGTTGAAACCGATGCGGATTTGCCCATCTTGATTTTACCGGATCCACTGCCGCCGCCATACTTTTTGGCAATCGGAGAAGCTGCGTCATCATCGATCAGGACGAGATCTTTGATGTTGACCAGGGAACGAAGAATTCCCATCTGCACATACAGATCCCCTTTGGCATTCGGCAACGTGTGAACGGTTCCCTTTAAATTCATGGAGAGAACTTTGACGGAATCACCGATGCGGAGTTTCTTTGGAACTTTCGTGTTGACCGTTTCTTTTTTCTTCATGGAAAGTTTCTTTTCGCGCTCGCTCATCTTGTCGCGGACACGGCTTCGCTCCTGCTCCATCTTGCTCATCGGGGCCTGTCCCTGCCCGTATTTATTAAAGTTGCGGATTGTCTCATCCGCAAGATCTTTGGCTTCTTTGAGAATCTGATAAGCTTCCTCGTTAGCCTTGCGCAGAATGTCGTCGCGGCTGGCATCAAGGCGTTCATTTTTGGCTGTCAGTTTCTGTTTCAGCTGCTCAATTTCGGATTTGTATTTCTGGATTTCTAACTGCTCTTTTTCAATGGTGATGCGGCTGGCTTCGAGGTTGGCAAGCATATCTTCGAAATCGACATCTTTGTCACTTAAGCGGCTCTTTGCATCCTCAATAATATTTTCCGCAAGACCGAGTTTGGAGCTGATCGCAAAAGCGTTACTCTTGCCCGGGATTCCGATGAGAAGCCGGTAGGTCGGACTTAACGTTTCTACATCGAATTCGCAACACGCATTTTCCACGCCCTCGGTGGAGAGTGCGTAGACCTTTAATTCACTGTAATGTGTGGTAGCCATGGTCGTGGCACCGTACTGGTGCAGCTTGTGCAGAATCGAGATTGCAAGTGCGGCACCCTCCGTCGGATCGGTTCCGGCACATAGCTCATCGAAAAGGCACAGACTGCGATCATCTGCCTTCTTCAAGATGCGGACAATATTGGTCATGTGGGAAGAAAAAGTGCTTAAACTTTGTTCAATACTCTGTTCGTCCCCGATATCGGCAAAAATTTCGTGGAAAATGGAAAGCTCCGAGCGGTCGCCGGCAGGAATATGAAGTCCTGCCTGTCCCATCAGCGTCAGAAGTCCGACGGTCTTAAGCGATACGGTTTTACCGCCGGTGTTCGGTCCGGTCACGATCAGCTGGCGGAAGTCATCGCCGAGCCGCACATCGATCGGAACTACTTTTTTTGCATCCAGCAGAGGATGACGTCCCTTGCGGATATTAATACGTCCTTCTTCATTGAAGACAGGCGCGACACCGTTGTAGGATTTGGCAAGCTGCGCCTTGGCAAAGATGAAATCAAGTTCGGCAAGAACGGAGTAATCCTGACGGATTCCATTTGCATTCTCGGCAACCCGGTTTGATAATTCTGCGAGTATCGTATTGATCTCTTCCTGTTCTTTTAAGAAGAGCTCACGAAGCTCATTATTTAAATTGACCACAGCCATCGGCTCGATAAAAAGTGTGGAACCGCTGGAGGATTGATCGTGCACCATTCCCGGAACGGAAGTCTTGGCTTCTGCTTTCACCGGCAGGCAGTAACGTCCGTCGCGCATTGTGATGACAGCATCCTGCAGATAGCTTCGGGTCGTTGTGTTGTTCATCAGACTTGTCAGTTGTGCGTGGATCCGGTCATTCATCCCCCGGATGGATCTGCGCACTTTTGCCAGTGCGGGACTTGCATCGTCGGCAATCTCGTCTTCTCCGATGATGCAGCGCTTGATCTCCTCATGGAGCGGAGTCAGTGGCTCAATCTGCGAGAAGAGCGGTGATAAGGAATCGGTCTTATCATCGGCACGGTCCGAGCGGTCATACGCCTTGGCACGTTTGGCTACCTCAAGAAGAGAACTGATCATAAGAAGCTCCGAAGTGTTTAAGGTGCCTCCGATATCCAGACGCTTGAGCGGTCCATTGATATTGTGGACGCCGGAAAAACTGATACCGCTCCCCTTGTACAGACGACTCAGCGCATCGGCAGTGGTTCTCTGCAGCTGCTCAATCTCTGCGGCATCGGTCAGTGGCGTTAAAGCCAGACAGCGCTCTCTTGTTTCCTCGCATGCCGCATATCCGGCGAGCATGTCGAGTATCTTGTAATATTCTAATGTATGATAAACTTTTTTGTTCATGACAGATCCTCTTTTTCATAACTTGATGCGATTACTATCATTATATATCATTCCGCCCCTGGGGAAAAGGCAAAAATAGTTGCAAGAGTAGGTAAATGCGAATATAATATTGGAAGATGTGTTTGGGTTTCGAATGAGAATGAGAAGGTCACAGATGGAAGACAAGCAATTACAGAGGAATGAATTTGTTCGGGAAAAAATTAAAGATAAACCAAAGAATTATAAGCGCCTTTGGATCAAGCTTTTGACGGCTGCAGGATGTGGAATTGTATTTGCCCTGACTGCGGTTCTTGTGATGCTGTTTATGCTGCCGACATTGCGCGGAAAGATGCAGGAGAATATGCCGCAGACGCAGCTTCGCGATTCACAGACGGACGATACAAAGGATACGCCTGCGGAGACACAGAGTGAAGAAGATACGCAGGATACACAGACGCAGAACAAAGAATTTACGATTGATGATTATCAGAAGATCCAGACACAGCTTTATGCGATCGGCAACCTTGCCAATAAGTCGATCGTTACGATCACAAGCGTGGTCAGCGATACGGACTGGTTTAACAATTCGTATGAGCGTGAGGGTCAGGGATCCGGCACGATCATAGGAGATGAAGACGGTAAACTTCTGATCCTTACAGAACGCAGGATCATTAAAGATGCATCGAAGATCAGCGTGACATTTATTGATGATACGGTTGCACCGGCCGAGTTGATCAAGTATGACGGAAATACAGGACTTGCGGTGTTGGAGGTCGAAAAGACCAAGATGGAGAGTTCGACACTTTCGGTGATCGGCGTGATGTCTATGGGAAATTCCAACTCGGTGCATAAGGGCAGTATCGTGATCGCTTTGGGAAGTCCGCTTGGGACCAATTATTCCATTCTGACGGGAAGTATCACCTCCACGAGCAACGAGATTTCTACGGAGGACTGCAATTATTCTGTTTATACGACCGATATCGTTGCCAATAAGAACGGAAGCGGTATATTAATTAATACGGACGGTGAGATGATCGGTGTTGTAATGCAAAATTACAGTGCGGCTTCAACCGGCGCTTTGACTGCGGTGGATGCGAATGAATTGAAGGAGATCATTGCACTTTTGTCCGATTCTAAAGATGTCCCGTATCTCGGGGTGCATATTTCAACGGTAACAGAGAAGATTGCCAATACATATGGTATTCCAAAAGGCGTATATATCAAGGAGGTCGAGATGGACTCACCGGCGATGAATGCCGGATTGCAGAGTGGAGATGTCATCTTAAAGATTGACGATCAGGATATTACGACTGCAGATTCCTACACGGAAGCGGTACTCGGACTGACTCTGAAGGAGACATATTCTGTGGTATTTATGCGCGAAGGAAGCAATGGATACAAAGAATTAACCTGTGACATTGAAGCAGGAATTTTAAAATAAAGGAGTCATTATGAAATTTATCGAAACTCTCCGCGAGGGAGAGAGAATCAATGAAATCTATTTATGCAAATTTAAGCAGGCTGCATTAACCAAGTCGGGTAAGCCTTATGACAATGTCATCTTACAGGACAAGACGGGAACACTTGATGCCAAGATCTGGGATCCGGGTTCCGTCGGAATTGATGAGTTTGATGCGATGGATTATGTCGCAGTCACCGGAGATGTCACAAGCTTTCAGGGAAACTTACAGTTATCCATTAAGCGTGTGCGCAAAGTTGGCGAAGGTGAGTATGAGCCGGAGAATTATCTTCCGGTGACCGACAAGGATATCGATGAAATGTACAAGGAGATGATGGGATATATCAATTCCATCAAGAACCCGTACCTGTCCAAGCTGTTACATATGTTCTTCGATGATGAGGCTTTTGCCAAGGCGTTCAAGTTCCATTCCGCTGCCAAAAGCGTGCATCACGGCTTTGTCGGAGGTCTTCTTGAGCATACCGTCAGTGTGACAAGAAACTGTAATTACTTTGCAGAAAACTATCCGTTTTTGAATCGTGATCTGCTGCTGACGGCCGCAATGTTCCATGATATCGGTAAGTTAAAGGAACTTTCCACATTCCCGGAGAATGATTATACCGATGCAGGTCAGCTGCTCGGACACATTATGATCGGCGCCGAGTGGATCGGGGATAAGATCCGTGAGATCGATGGTTTCCCGGTTGTGCTTGCTAATGAGCTGAAGCACTGTATCCTGGCGCATCACGGAGAACTTGAGTATGGTTCACCAAAGAAGCCGGCATTGGTCGAGGCACTGGCACTCAGTTTTGCCGACAATCTGGATGCAAAGATGGAGACTGTACGCGAAATTCTTGCAGGCGTGCCGGAGAATAATTTACAGTGGCAGGGATTCAACCGTCTGTTAGACTCCAATATTCGCAGAACAAGTACGATTGAATGATTGATAGAAGGGTAACAGGAGTGAAGAAAAACGATATATTTCCCTTAACCATTACCGATATGGGTGTTGGCGGAGAAGGCATCGGAAAATACGAAGGAATGACTTTTTTCGTGAAGGATGCTTTAATCGGTGACGAGATCGTTGCGCGTGCGACGAAAGTGAAGAAAAATTATGGATATGCGCGGGTGGAGGAGATTACGAATCCTTCCCCGCGTCGAGTAGAGCCGGAGTGCCCTCTACACAGAAGTTGCGGAGGTTGTCAGATTCAGGCTCTTTCTTATGCTGAACAGCTTGCATTCAAGGAGCAGAAGGTGCGTAACAATCTGCTTCGCCTCGGCGGATTTACAGCGGATGAAGTGGATGCGGTCATGCTGCCGATCGTCGGTATGGACGAGCCATACCGATACCGCAATAAGGCACAGTTTCCGGTCGGAACGGATAAGGAAGGCCATGTGATCGCCGGCTTCTATGCGGCGCGCACACACAGCATTATCCCGGTGAAGGATTGTATGCTCGGCGCTTCCATGAATCAGCCGATCCTTGCGATCGTTTGTGACTGGATGGAGAAGTATCATGTCCGTCCGTACAATGAGGAGGACGGAAGCGGGCTGGTGCGCCACGTGCTGATACGTTACGGATTTACCACGAAGGAGATCATGGTCTGTCTGATCGTCAATGGAAACGAGATTCCGCATGAGGAGGAACTGGTGCAGCAGTTGCAGAAGATTGACGGAATGACTTCCGTTTCGCTGAATACGAATACGGAGCGCACGAATGTCATTCTTGGTGCTACGACACACTGCATCTGGGGACAGCCATACATCACGGATTACATTCATCTGCGCAACACGGATGATTTCTCGCTGACCGATACGGCGATCGCGTACCATATCTCGCCACAGTCGTTCTATCAGGTGAATCCGGAGCAGACGGAGAAGCTGTACAGTATCGCGATGGATTATGCCGGACTGACCGGAGAGGAGTCTGTGTGGGATCTCTACTGTGGTATCGGAACAATCTCGCTTTTTCTCTCGCAGAAAGCAAAACAGGTTTACGGTGTGGAAATTGTTCCGCAGGCGATTGAGGACGCAAAGAATAATGCAAAGCTAAACGGAATTACGAACGCACAGTTCTTTGTCGGTAAGGCGGAGGAAGTGCTGCCGGAATTCTATGAGCAGAAAGAGTCGGTTGTTAGGAAAAAACTTGTTTCGGAGTCGGAGAGCGCAGGCGATGAGGACGATTCCATGCGCCACCCGGATGTGATCGTTGTTGATCCGCCGCGCAAAGGCTGCGATGAGGTCTGCCTGAACACGATGCTTGCGATGCAACCGGAGCGTATCGTGTATGTCAGCTGCGATTCCGCAACACTCGCGCGCGATCTGCGCGTCCTTGTGGATGGCGGCTACCGGCTTGAGAAGGTGCGCGCGGTCGACCAGTTCGCGCACACCGTGCATGTGGAGACGGTATGCCTTTTGTCCAAACTCCATGAAGCGAAACATCATGTGAATGTGAAACTTGATATGGATGAGATGGATTTGACGGCTGCGGAGAGTATTCATCCGCAGGTAGCACCTGCCCCGCAGGAATTACAGGATAAGCATTATTTCC
>OBLI01000477.1_pt1 | contig 42382 bp, 34 predicted proteins | sample 1519701 | NCBI WGS metagenome assembly OBLI01 (sample SAMEA3663005, study PRJEB22513) | pig gut metagenome | biome: pig gut; feature: pig-associated habitat; material: faeces | place: France | collected 2012
AAGGGTGTCCTTAGTGATGAGGGCCTCGGCTATGAAATCCTTCAACTCGCCCTCGCAGTATGTGAATAAGTCTGGCATAGGGATTCTTATAATAAGATTGAAAATTTACTGAAGTATCTTCAATGGACCGCGTTCTCTTCGGTTTTTTCAGAGTCGTTTTCCTCCTCCATCTTTTTCACTCCCACAAACTCCAGATCCAAGTCGTGAATCAGCGCCCGAATCTCCTCGTGTACCTCCGGGGAGAAGTACTGCGCCACGGCGGCGAAGGTGGCATCGGCCCGGGGATTGGGCGTGCGGTGCCAGCGGATGAGCCAGTCGGCAATGTCGATGTGGTCGGCCCGGTCCTGCTCGGTGCCGTGCTTCTGGAGGAGGTCGGCCACTTTGATGCCCAGTTCCGGGAATTCGGCGGCCTTCTCGCTTTATACCAATGCAACCGGCTTCTCAGGGAAGAGCGGCAGCAGGTGTTCGCCGAAGAGGCTTTCGAGGATGATGGGGTCGAAGAGGGTGGCGAGGAAGCGGGTGAAGTCCGAAGGACGGTCGGGCCTTAGGGTCTTGGCTACGATGTCCTCGGGGAGCGTGTCCACCCTGTCCACCGGGTGGACGGATTTGTTGCTCTCGTAAAAGTAGACACGGAGGTTTTCCCGCACTAACCTCATTAAAAAACTGCCAATCTTGGCATTTTTTTAATGTAAAAATGGTTTTTACCAACCGTTTTTGTCAATTATATCCAATTATATCGGGGTTTCGACCTTCACCATAACAAAAAAGCGACCGGAAAATCCGATCGCTTCTTTAGTGGGAGCAGAGGGAGTCGAACCCCCGACCCTCTGCTTGTAAGGCAGACGCTCTGAACCAACTGAGCTATGCTCCCAAGCTATTTGCTCCTGAACCAGGACTTGAACCTGGGACCCTCTGATTAACAGTCAGATGCTCTAACCAACTGAGCTATTCAGGAATTTACCCGTGTTTTGTTTCGGGATTGCAAAGGTACAACAAAAAGTTTTGTTTGCAAATTTTTTTCGCATTTTTTTGCTAACTTTGTGAAGATGGTTTGACGGGATTTATGCCGACTCGGCTCTATTCCTTCAGTATGTCATTGAAATTCAACCTGTTGCATTATCTCGTTATGGATATCGATCTTCTTGCTAAAATGATAAGGGATGTTGTTCTTGAGAAGGACGAAGTGGCATTGCCCGGTCTGGGCGTGTTCGTGGCAGAGTTTGTGCCGGCGTCTTTCTCGGATAAGGGCTTCACTATCAACCCTCCATACAAACGCCTTACTTTCAGGCAGGAGGTCAATGCCGGGGATGATACTCTTATCCGGATGTATGCGGAGGCCAACAATATCGGTGAAGATGCGGCAGCCCGCATTGTCAATGATTTTCTTTCCGGGCTCAAGGACATTCTGATGGTCAGGAAAGCGGTTGTTTTTCCCGAACTCGGAAAGCTCAGGGCCACAAGGGAGAATAACTTCTTCTTCATTGCCGATGAAAATCTTGACATTTATCCGGAGGGATTCGGGCTTGAGCCGGTGTCTCTCAAGACTCATCAGGAGGCTGTTTCAGAGGTGGCTGAGACAATTGCCGGTTTGAGATCCATCCTGGAGCCGGAAACTGCTTCCGGAACTGATATTGCTTCGGAGTCTGAAACACCTCCTGCGTCAGAAACAGTCCTTGAGGCGGATAGCGCTCCAGAATCTGAAAATGCAGCTGAGCCGGAGGTTGAACCCGTCGTGGTGGCTGCCGCCGCATCGGGTATTGCGTTGCAGACCGAGAGTGAAGATGAACCGATGGAAGTGGCGGAGGAAGGAGTGTCCGGGGATGCTGCTGAAGGGGAATCTGTCGTAGAGACCGGATCGGAAGCCGCAGAGGAAGCCGCAGAGGACGCTGTAGGGGAATCTGCAGAGGAATCTGCAGAGGAAGCCGCAGGGGAAGCTGAAGATAGCTGCGCCGAAGGCGATGCGGAACAATCCGGGACAAATGCGGAAGATACCATGGAAATCGCAGAAGAAACTGCGGAAGAGAGTGCGGAAGCATCTGCAGCGGAGACCGAGTCGGAACCTGCGGAGGAAACAGCGGCAGCCGAAGAGGAATCAGCTGAAGAACCTGCTGAGGAACCCGCCGCGGAAGCCGCAGCGGCGACATCCGGACCGGAGAAGGATAACGATTTCGGGATTATTCCGCCGCTTGATATACAGATTGAGGAAACAGATCCGGATGCGGAGGCTGCGCCTCTTGCCGATGCCGACCTCGCCTTGCATCCCGGTCAGGACAGCGAGCCTGTCAGCCAGGAGTTTCTGTCGGAAATCCTTGTGATTGAGGATAATGCCAATGAGCCGTCCCGCAGTTCGCGATTCTGGAAGACCTTCAGAATCATTGCCGTGACATTGGCCGTTCTTGCGATTCTGGCCCTCGCCGCCTTCATCATTCTCTCGCGGGTTGCGCCGGATTTCATTGACAGGATTCTCTATTCCCCTGAGGAACTTGACATTGTCAGGCAGATGACTTCCGGCAGGTGATGATCCGGCAACCCCTGATGACTGCTGCGAATCCTGCGCAAGTCCGAAACTTACTGTCCCAGAGAGCAGAACAGGGTCACGAGAAACGGTACGGTGAAGTCCACTGCAAATCCGTGAAAGATTGAAATCAGAACGAATTTGTCCCCACAGCAGCTGGAAATGATGGGGAGGGTGGTGTCGGCCGTCGTTGCACCGCCGGAAGATATCGGCGCCAACGGGCCTGCAATGCGGGCCAGGACCGGTGCGCAAAGCAAGGTGAAAACCTCTCTTATAATATTGGAAATCAATGCAATACTCCCAAGGTGAGGCCCGCGGCTGCTGGAAATCAGCACGCTGGACAGGGAATAGTAGCCGAAGCCTGAGCCTATGGCCAGGACATCAGCGATACTGTGGCCGAGGAAGAGATTGACAATGATGCAGCCTGCGTAGGTTCCCAGAATTGTCGCGATGGGGAGCAGGGCAATGCGCGGATTCATTGACCTGATGGATGAGACCAGTTCCGGATTGCCTCCGACACTCATCCCGACCATTGCCATCAGGATGCAGAGCGACCAGAAACTCAGCTTGTGGACAATGCTCTGGCCGGCGGGCAGTCCGGCGAGGCCCAGGATTATGCCTAGCGTGAAGAATCCGAGAATTACCAGGCTGCCTCCCATGCCGCTCCAGACGGAGATTCTCCGCCCCGTGCCCATATCCAAGCCGGAAACCGCCTGCGGATCTCCGCCCGCACCAGTCTCCCGGGCCCCCTGCCCGTCCTCCGAAGCCGCTTCCCCTACCTTTTCGCCCATGTATTTCCAGAGTATCCAGGCCAGAATGCAGCTTCCGGCAACTCCTCCAATGCTGAGCGCCGCCGATGCCAGGCCGATCGAGGGGAGCGCCCCGATCACCTCCCTGTCGCTCCCGGTTTCCAAGCCGAGAAACAGCAGAAGCAGCCAGGTCACCGCGATAATGGGCTTCTGGAGCCCCTTTATCCGGAGAAAACGTCCCACGACCATTCCTGCGGCCATGCAAGCTATAACCTTAAACATCCTGTGTCTCTATTATCCGTGGCAATAACCGGCGGCAAAGATAGGCATCTTCAGGCAAAATAGGAACATGGTGGTAAAAATTGTAATAATGTGTAAGAAAATGTAAAAGTTTTGCTATATTTGCCGATAATAGCGTGAAAGGCAAAATTATGAACACATTCATCGGCGAATATACGGTAAAGATTGACGACAAGGGGAGGATGGTATTCCCTTCGGCGTTCAAATCGCTCATGCCTGCCGATGGAGACATGAGGTTCGTCATAAAGAAAGACATTTTCGAGGACTGCCTTGAGATGTACACCTTTGAGGAATGGGAGCGTCAGAGCTCCGAAGTCAAGTCCAGGCTGAATTTCTTCAACAGGGACCACGCTATGTTTTGGAGGGAATATATGCGCGATCGCGCCATTGTGGAGCCTGACGGCAAGGTCGGCAGGATATCCGTCCCGAAGAAACTTCTGGAAGCCATAGGTGTAAACAAAGAGGTTGTGTTCTCGGGCAACGACTACAAGATCGAAATCTGGGCCAGGGAGAAATTCGAGGAGGCCCGCATCTCGAACGAACAGTACATAAGTCTGGCCGGGATGCTCTCTCAGTAGAGATGGAGGTCCTGAATGTCAGAATATCATACGCCGGTGCTTCTTCACGAGAGCGTTTCCGCCCTCATAACCGACAATCAAGGAACATACGTTGATGCCACGTTCGGAGGTGGCGGCCATACTTCGGGGATTCTTTCACGCTTGTCTCCCGAAGGAAGGGTTGTCGCCTTCGACCGTGACAGTGACGCCATAGGCAACAGGATAGACGACAGGCGGCTGACGCTTGTCAGGACGGATTTCCGCTATATCAGGAATCAGATCATGCTGGATGCCTGGAAAGCCGGAAAGGATCCCGCCGAAGCGAAGGTGGACGGAATCCTGGCCGATCTTGGAGTGTCATCCCACCAGTTCGACACCGCCGAGAGGGGGTTCTCATTCAGGTTTGACGCCCCTCTTGACATGAGAATGAACACCGAGGCCTCCCTTACCGCTGCGGATGTGGTGAACACCTATCCGAGAGAGGAGATCGAGAAAATTCTCAGGCTTTACGGCGAGGTGGACAATCCCGGCAGGATTGCGAGACTCATCGAGTCGGGCAGGGCGGCTGCGGCCATCAGGACCACAGGCGACCTTGACAAGTGCATCGCCCCGGCAATCCCGGAGTTCCAGAGCCACAAGATTCTGGCAAAGATTTACCAGGCCTTGCGCATTGAGGTCAATCACGAGATGCGCTCGCTCGAAAAATTCCTTTCGGGGGCTGCGGAGACACTTCGCCCGGGAGGCCGGCTTGTCATCATCACCTACCATTCCCTCGAGGACAGGATGGTCAAGAATTTCATCAAGTCCGGCAATGTCAGGGGCGAGGTGGAGAAGGATTTCTACGGCAATGTCAAAGCTCCGCTCAGGGCGGTGAACAGGAAACCTCTGCTTCCGTCCGAGGAAGAGATCTCGTCCAATACCAGGGCAAGAAGCGCGAAGCTGAGGATTGCCGAGAAGACAGAGGAGGGCCGGGTATGAGTCTCAAAAGGATATTTGTAGTTCTCCTGCAGGTGGTGAAATCCATCCTTCAGGGAAAGCTGCTGATGAGGTTGGGGGCTGAGAAATGGTTTCCTCATTTTCTCTATGTCTTCGTCCTGTTCTGGCTGCTGATCCTGTTTGACATGGCTTCCGACAATGTCATGGCGAAGGCGGAGAAGAACCGTGCCGTAATCAAGGAACTGTCGATCAAGCATGCGCAGAAGATGGTGATTCTCAAGGGATTCGACAGGGCGAGCATCGTGGATGCCCTTCTGGATGACCTCAATTCGGAAGTAGGCGTGCCGGAGAAGCCGGCCGTGGTGATAGGCAAGAAGGGGAGGTGAGGATGGAAAACAGGGGAAACATAAAGAAATCCGTCTGGGAGGGATACCTGCTGTGGCTTCTCTACATAGCATTCATCATAGCTTCCGTGGCTGTCTGTGCGAGGATACTGTACCTGCAGAAATATTTCATCGACAGCGACCCGTACATCAGGAAGTACTATATGACCAAGAGTACGCGGCAGCCGATCCAGCCCAGGAGGGGAGACATCATATCGTCGGAAGGAAGGCTACTTGCCACTTCCATACCGATGTACCAGATATTCATGGACTGCACTGTGAGAAAGCAGGAGTTCATCGACTATGGGCTGATCAAGGGCCGCGAGAAGGGAGAAGCCAAGGAGAATGAGTGGAGGGACAAGGCACGCGACCTGTCGAAAAGCCTTGCCTCCAGAATACCTGGAAAGAGTGCCGACGAATGGTACAGGGCCATCACGGACGGCAGGGAGAACGGAGAGACTGGCCTGAAGATCAGCGGTCTGGTGGACCATGCCACAATGCTGGAATTCAGGAAGATGCCGCTCTTCTGCGAGGGCGGCAACAAGGGAGGGATCATTGTGGTGAACAAGGACAGGCGAAGCTACCCTTACGGCTCCCTTGCACGAAGGGTTATCGGATATGTAGAGGAAGGCAAGACGGCGAAAGGTCTGGAAGGTGCATACGACTACTACCTGCACGGAAGCGGCGGCTACAGATGGATGAGGAAGAGTGACAGGGCAATGATTCTCGACAAGGACAGCAGCTGGGTCAATGCGACCGACGGCTGCGATGTCAGGACGACAATCAACATTGACCTTCAGGATATTGCGGACAAATCACTGAGGTCCAGGATTACGGACCGGCAGGAAATCGAGGGCGGCTGCGTGATGGTGATGGATGTGGAGACGGGGGCGATCTGCACTATGGTGAACCTGCTTCGGGACTCGATCACCAGGGCATTGGGAGAGACCTACAATCTGGCCATAGGCCGGAAGGGCAATCCGGGCTCCGTGTTCAAGACCGCTATCCTGATGAGCGTCATGGAGGATGCAGGAGTGAAGCTCTCGGACGAGATCCCGACGGAAGGTGGAGATGTGAAGATTGCGAAAATCAAGCCTGACGTCCACGTGAGGGATTATGAGCGGAAGACGGGCAGGAAGACGATGACCGTGAGAAAAGGATACGAGATGTCGTCCAACTACATATTCCAGAGGCTGGTGAAGGACAACTACGCCTCCGAGCCGAAGAAACTGATAGACAACCTTTACCGTTACCGCTTCGGGGAGGCTTTTGACTTTGACCTCCAGGGACTTGCGACTCCGGTACTCCCTTCTCCGGATTCCGAGCACTGGACAATGACTGACCTTGCGTCGGTAGCGATCGGATATGCTGTGGCGGAGACGCCGCTCCACATATTGACATTCTACAATGCCATTGCCAACAAGGGCAGGATGATGCGTCCTTACATTGTGGAGTCGGTGGAGAAGGATGGCAGGATTGTCAAGAAGAAGGGCCCTTCTGTACTCAATGGGGCAGTGTGCTCGAGGGAGGTGGCCGACAGCCTCACGAGCGGACTTCTGTCGATCACCTCGGAAGGCACGGCGTCAAGGCTGAAGGATGCGAAGCTGAGGGTGGCCGGAAAGACCGGAACGGCCTGGGTATATATGGACCCTAAGCAGGCCAGCAGGACGGATCCGTTCATGGACAGGGAGGGAAGGCGCAAGTACCAGGCGACCTTCGTGGGATTTTTCCCGGCGGAGCAGCCGAAATACACCGCCATCGTGGTGCTGTATTCATATCCTACGAAGGATGCTGTATTCGGAGGTTCGATACCGGCGGCAGTGTACAAGGACATCGTGGACAACCTCTACGTGATGGACAATTCCTTCCGGGAGGTTTACGGCGAAAAGTCCAGGATGCCGGATATCTCCGTGGACATGCCGGTGGCGGAGAGGAGCGGCAAGGTCCCTGATGTGAAGGGAATGGGGTTGAAGGATGCTCTGTACGCCGTGGAGAACAGCGGCTACAAATGCCTGTATTCGGGTTGCGGACACGTGGCTTCACAGAGTCCGGCCTCCGGAACGGCATTGAGGGAAGGAGGAACAGTAACATTGAAATTACAATAGAAGATGATATTGGAGGAAATCATATCACAATGCAATGCGGCCGCGGTCTCCGGCCCGTCCGGGATTGACATATCCGCGGTCTGCTGCGATTCCAGGAAGGTGACACCGGGTGCCGCCTTCATTGCGGTACGCGGATTTGCGGGCGATGGACATAAATTCATTGCATCCGCCATTGAAAAAGGTGCCTCGGCCGTATTGTACGAGGATGAGGAGGCTCTCCGCGGGCAGCTCGAAGGCCTGGACGGTGCAGTCAGGGAGAAGGTGGCGCTTGTCCGTGTCCCCGATTCGAGATATGCCGTGGCCATGGCGGCGGATGCCTTCTACGGCCATCCTTCCCGCAGCCTGACCCTTGTCGGCATCACAGGAACCAATGGCAAGACCACAACGGTGACATTGCTCTACCACCTCTTCACGAATCTCGGCTACAGGTGCGGACTGCTCTCCACCATTGCCAATTATGTGGGCGACAGGATGCTGGAGACAGCCAACACTACGGCGGACCCGATCACCATCAATTCCCTTATGAGGGAGATGGTGGACGAGGGCTGCGAATACTGCTTCATGGAGGTCAGCTCGATCGGTATGGAGCAGGAGCGCGTGGCGGGTCTGGATTTCAACATCGGCATCTTCTCCAATCTCACCCACGACCATCTGGACTATCACAAGACCTTTGCGGAGTATCTCCGCTGCAAGAAGCTCTTCTTCGACAGGCTTCCGGCAAGTGCCTTTGCGGTTACCAATGCCGATGACCGGAACGGTATGGTGATGGTGCAGAACACTGCAGCAAAGGTGGTTACCTACTCCTGCAGGAGCATTGCGGACCATACCTGCCGCATTGTGGAGGAGAGTTTCGACGGAATGCAGCTCAGGATTGACGGTCGGGAGGTGTGGACCAGGCTTATCGGCCAGCACAATGCCTACAATCTCCTGGCAATCTACACTGCGGCCGTCATCTGCGGGGCCACAGAGGACGAGGCCTTGCTCCAGATCAGCCGTCTGGAATCCGCCAAAGGCCGGCTGGAGACCCTCAGAGGTCCGAAAGATATATCAGTGATAATCGATTACGCCCATACTCCGGATGCAATGGAGAATGTCCTCCGCACCCTCAGGGAGATCGGGCCGAAGAAGAATATAGTATGTCTCTTCGGATGCGGAGGAGACAGGGACAAGACCAAGAGACCGGAGATGGCAGCGGTTGCGGAGAAGTACTCCGACCGGATATTCGTGACTTCGGACAACAGCAGGACCGAGAGGACCGAGGACATCCTGGAGGATATCAGGAAGGGATTCAGCCCGGAGGGACTTGCCAGGGCATTGTTCATTGCGGACAGGAAGGAGGCTATCAGGGCCGCCGTGACGCTTTCTCCTGCCGGCTCTGTGATTCTGCTTGCCGGCAAAGGACACGAGACATATCAGATAATAGGTACCGAGCACAGGCATTTTGACGAGAGGGAGATTGTCGGCGAGGTCTTCAAAACGATGGGACAATTATGATTTATGCACTTTTTCAGGCATTGAAGGAATACGACATTCCGGGACAGGGACTGATGACCTATCTGTCATTCAGGGCCATGCTCGGTTGTGTCACAGCCATGCTCATATCCCTTTTCGCGGGAAGAAGAATCATACGCTGGCTGCAGAAGAAGCAGATCGGGGAGACAATACGCGACCTCGGCCTCGAGGGCCAGATGCAGAAGAAGGGTACGCCTACGATGGGCGGAGTCATCATTCTGCTCGCCATTGTCGTGCCGGTGCTTCTGTTCAGCGATCTGACCAGCATCTACACCCAGCTCCTGCTTCTCACCACCCTCTGGTGCGGGGGAATGGGCTTTGCGGACGACTATATCAAGGTATTCAGACACAACAAGGAAGGAATGAGCGAGAGGATGAAGCTCATTCTCCAGATAGTCCTGGGTTTCGTAGTAGGCCTCACCGTCTGCTTCAGCGACCAGATAGTGGTGAGGGAGAAGGTTGAGGTCAAGCCGGAGCAGACCCTCAATGTGGATACGGAAACCCTTGTCGAGGACAGCGTCTGGGAAATGGAGAATGTGGTCAAGAGCACCAAGACCACCATTCCTTTCATCAAGGACCACGAGTTCGACTACAAGGTGTTCTCTCCTTTCAAGGGTACCTGGGGATGGTATTGCAAATGGGCAATCTACGTGCTGATGATAGTCATTGTCATCACCGCCTGCTCCAACGGAACCAATCTCACGGACGGAATGGACGGACTTGCAGCCGGAACTTCGGCCATTGTCGGAGTTGTCATCGGTATCCTCGCCTGGCTCAGCGGCAATATTCTGAACTCGGAGTATCTGAACATCATGTTCATTCCGGGAACCGGCGAGGTGGCCATTTTCATGGCCGTGTTCGTCGGAGCCCTCTGCGGCTTCCTCTGGTATAATTCCTACCCTGCCCAGGTATTCATGGGCGATACCGGAAGCCTCGCCATAGGAGGAATCATAGGAGTCAGCGCCATCCTCATCAGGAAGGAGCTCCTTCTGCCGATTCTCTGCGGAGTATTCTTCGTCGAGAGCCTCTCGGTGCTGATGCAGAGATTTTATTTCAAATACACGAAACATAAATCCGGCGCCGGCCGCAGGATATTCAGGATGGCCCCTCTTCATCATCATTATCAGAAGATTGATGTCCCGGCCATCATCAACTGGCCGACGCACCCGATACCGGAAGCCAAGATTGTCGCCCGCTTCTGGCTTGTCGAGCTGATATTGGCTGTGGCGACATTGGCATTGTTGAAAATCAGGTAATCATGAATAACAGGATTGTAGTTCTTGGCGGAGGAGAAAGCGGAGTAGGTGCCGCAGTCCTCGCAAAGGTCAAGGGATTTGACGTTTTTCTTTCAGACAAGGGAAAGATTGAGGACAAATATGTAAAAATGCTCGAGCAATGGGAAATTCCGTTCGAGCAGGGTGGTCACACCGAGGACCTGATTCTCAATGCTTCCGAGGTCATAAAGAGCCCGGGCATCCCTTCCACGGTGCCGCTGGTGAAGAAAATAGAGGCTGCCGGCATAGGAATCGTGTCCGAGATCGAGTTTGCGGGAAGGTATGACAATGCGAAGAAAATCTGCGTGACCGGAAGCAACGGAAAGACCACCACTACCTCATTGATATACTATCTTCTCCAGGAAGCCGGTCTCAACGTCGGCCTCGGCGGAAACATAGGCAAGAGCTACGCACTGCAGGTGGCAACTGAGCATTTTGACTATTATGTACTGGAAATCAGCAGTTTCCAGCTGGACAACTGCTATGAGTTCAGGCCGGACATAGCCGTGATCACAAACATCACTCCGGACCATCTCGACAGGTACGGATACGACATGGAGAATTATGTCAGGGCCAAGTTCCGCATTGTCAGGAATCTCAGGCCTGAGGACTGCTTCATCTTCGACTCGGACGACGAAATCACCATAAATCATCTTGACAAAATCGTCACCGAGGCCAAGAAACTGCCTTTCACCCAGAAGGACAAGGTCGAGCAGGGCGCATACCTTGAGGATGGACGCATCGTGATAAAGTATGAGGATGAGGAATGCGACATTTACCTTAAGGAACTCTCCCTGGGAGGCATTCACAATGTGTACAACTCCATGGCAGCCGCACTTGCTGCCAAGGCGACCGGCATCGACAATAAGGTGATCCGGGAGTCTCTCGAGACATTCAAGCCGATCGAGCATAGGCTGGAGCCGGTCATGAGTGTCGGGGGAGTGCTGTATATCAATGATTCCAAGGCCACCAACGTGGATGCAGCCTGGTACGCGCTCGAATGCCAGACCCGTCCTGTGGTATGGATTGTCGGAGGCACTGACAAGGGCAATGACTACAAGGTTCTGGAATCTCTTGTCAGCGAGAAGGTAAAGGCGATCGTATGCCTCGGCGTTGACAACCGCAAGATTCATGAGGCCTTCGAGTCCATCGTGGGCAGGGAAAACATCAAGGATACGATGTCGGCTGAGGAAGCGGTCAGGACATCGGCCGCATTCGCGGAGGACGGAGACGTTGTCCTTCTGAGTCCATGCTGCGCAAGCTTTGACCTCTTCACCTGCTATGAGGACAGGGGAGAGCAGTTCAAGGCTGCCGTGAGGAAACTGTAAATGAATGGGGGAGGCGATGGCAGGAACAAGGAAAAAGGCTTTCGGATTCGACAATCTGATAGACTGGCTTGAAGGCGACAGGATCATCTGGATCATCGTCTTCGCCATCATCATGTTCTCCATTGTCGGAATGGCCTCTTCAACCTCGCTTCTCGCCAAACTGAATTCCGCCTCGAGATTCGACTATGCCATCCAGCAGGTTTACATCTCGTTCGGAGGCCTTGTCCTGATCTGGCTGATATGCAAGTTCGGCAGGGTCGGAATTCTGAAATTCCTGTCCCGGCTCGGATTCATCGGCTCTGCGCTGCTGCTCATCCTGCTGGATTCGCATTTTCAGGGGATTCCGTTCCTGACGCCTGTGGAGACACAGCCGGGATCCGGTACCTGGCGAACGATCATCATGTTCGGCGTACCCGTGATGGTTTACGAGGTGGTGAAGGTCGCGATGGTGATGTATCTGGCCTGGGCGCTTCAGACATTGAAACAGAAGGAAACCCAGCTTGCCGACAAGCTTGCGGCTTTCGGATGGTTGCGCTTTCTGTCAACCGAGGAGGGCAAGGTGATGTTCTACGTCGGTGCCCCGATGGTCATCGTCTTCCTTCTTGAACTGGCGGGCAGCAACTCCAGCGCCATCTTCCTCGGGCTGGTGATGGGATTCACCGTCATTGTCGGGAAAATGAAATTCAAGTACATCTTCCATCTGATTCTGGCTGGAGTCATTGCGCTCGGCCTGGTTTTCGGCATGCAGAAGATCACCGGATGGAAATTCCTGACCAGGGTGACGACTGCGATTTCCCGTGTCAGCGATTTTCACGGAGACCCGGTTAAGGAACTGCACAAGCATGAGCCTGGAACCCTGGCCTTCCAGAGAATTCTGGACAGCTCGAAGCAGGTGACCAGCGCCAAGGTGGCCGTAAGTACCGGCGGCCTTCTGGGAAAAGGCCCCGGAAAGAGTACACAGAGATACATAGTGTCGGTGATGTACGAGGATTATATGTTCAGCTTCATCATAGAGGAGTATGGCCTGCTGGGCGGCATGCTGATTCTTATGCTCTATGGCACGCTTCTGGCCAGAGGCTCGATCATTGTCAGGAACTGCGACACCGTATTTGCCAGATGCACAGTGGCAGGCCTCGTCGCTCTCATTTCCTGCCAGGCCCTGCTGCACATTCTTGTCAATGTGGACCTTATACCGATGACGGGGCAGAACTTGCCGATGATCAGTCACGGAAACAGTTCGTTCCTGTGCTTCTGTATCGCTTTCGGAGTGATTCTGTCAATCAGCCGCATGGCGAAGAAGAAGATTGCGAGGGAGACGGCGAACGAGATGAAGAATGCGCCTTTCGGTACGGGAGACGAGACCAGCGACTCATTGAATGACCTGGATGATTTGGAAAGTCGGGAGGAATAGTTATGAATAATTACAGACCATTGAGAATTTTGATCAGCGGAGGAGGTACGGGCGGACATATTTTTCCGGCCGTGTCCATTGCCGACGAGATGCGGCGGCTCAATCCGGACAGCGAAATCCTGTTCGTAGGGGCTGAGGGGAAAATGGAGATGGAGAAGGTTCCGGCAGCTGGCTACAGGATTGTCGGGCTTCCTGTCGTGGGACTCCAGCGCCAGCTCAATCTGAAGAACATCATGAACGACCTGCAGGCTCCTTTCAAGATTGTCAGGAGCATTTCCAAGGCCGGTAAGATAATAAAGGACTTCCGTCCGGACGTGGCAGTCGGGGTCGGAGGCTATGCCAGCGCCCCGTTGCTCTGGTCAGCCCAGAGACACGGCGTGCCGACACTGATTCAGGAGCAGAACGGATTCGCCGGCCTGACCAACAAGATTCTGGGAAAGAAGGCTGACTTCATCTGCGTAGCCTACGAGGGTATGGAGAGGTTTTTCCCGGCGGACAGAATCGTGATGACCGGCAATCCCATCAGGAAGGGCATAGTACCGGCCACTGAGGAAATGCGTAAGGAGGGAATGGCGTTCTACGGACTTGATCCCGGGCGCAGGCATATCCTGATAGTCGGGGGCAGTCTGGGCAGCGGCACGCTGAACCGGTCGGTTATGAAATGGATTGACAGAGGCTGTCCCGGCGGAGAGAATGTCGAGCTGATATGGCAGTGCGGGAAGTACTACAAGCCTCAGGTAGAGGCGTTTATGGCCAATGCTGAGGAGAAGTGCGGAAAGCTCGCAGGACAGATTCACTGGAATGATTTCATTTCCAGGATGGACCTCGCCTATGCCGTGTCCGACCTTGTGATTTCCCGCTCGGGGGCAAGCACGGTATCCGAACTCTGCGCAGTAGGCAAGGCGGCCCTTTTCGTCCCGTCCCCAAATGTGGCGGAGGATCATCAGACCCATAATGCAATGGCTCTGGTAAGGAAGGATGCGGCAGCCCTGGTCAAGGATGCCGATGCTCCTGAAGTATTGATGTCCAAGGCTTTGGAACTTGTATCGGACTCTGCGGCAATTGCCCGTATGGAAGAGAATATTTCCGCTCTTGCCCTGCCGGACGCGGCTTTCCGCATTGCGGAGAAGATTTATGAACTTGTTGACAGGAGGAATCAGAATGGCTGATTATTCACATATTTATCTGATCGGCATTGGCGGCATAGGAATGAGCGCCATTGCCAGATATTACAAATTCAAGGGATACGAGGTTTCCGGCTACGACAGGACCCCGTCAGATTTGACTGCGGAATTGCAGAAGGAGGGCATAAGCGTGCATTTCGAAGACCGGCCGGACCTCATTCCGGAAGATGTCGGGGGCACACTGGTGATCTATACTCCGGCAATCCCGGATTCTCTCGGCGAAATGAAGAAGGTCAGGGAAGGGGGCTACAGACTGCTGAAGCGTTCCAGGATTCTGGGCGAGATCACCGGAGGGAAGCGCTGCCTGGCCGTGGCGGGAACCCACGGAAAGACCACGACCAGCACTCTGACGGCACATATCCTGACTGACAGCGGGGTCGGCTGCACGGCTTTCCTCGGCGGCATTTCCAAGAATTACGGGACCAATCTGCTTATGAGCCACAACGATGCCGTGGTGGCTGAGGCTGACGAGTTCGACAGGTCTTTCCTCCAGCTGTATCCGGAGGTTGCCGTCATCACTGCCATGGATGCCGACCATCTGGACATTTATGGCGACATCAGCCACGTGCGGCAGGCATTCAGGGATTTTGCTGCCCAGGTAAGCGGACGGGTAATAGCCAAATACGGAATCGGAATGACATCCGAAGATACCGGGGCCGAGTTGCTTACCTATCATCTGAATAATCCGGAGGCCGATTTCCATGCCGAAAATGCGGCTCCGGACAATCTCGGATACTTCACCTTCGATCTGGTCTATCCGGGCGGCGTGATCAAGGATGTGAAATGCGGGGTGCCGGGCTGGGTCAATGTCGAGAACAGCATTGCCGCAGCAGCCATCTGCCTGAGCTACGGGATTGAACCTGAGGCCATAAGGAAGGCAATCGGTACATTCTCGGGAGTGAGGAGACGTCTGGACATCCATCTGAATACCCCAGGTCTCTCGTACATTGACGATTACGCTCATCACCCGAAAGAGCTGGCAACCGCTATCAGCTCGATGAGGGATATTTTCCCGGGCAGGAAGATCACGGCGGTCTTCCAGCCGCATCTTTATACCAGGACACGCGATTTCGCTGACGGCTTTGCAGAGGCCTTGAGCGGCGTGGACAAACTCATTCTCCTGGATATTTATCCGGCGAGGGAGGAACCGATTCCGGGCGTGGACTCGGGCATTATCTTCGACAAGGTTACGGCTCCGGAGAAGGTGATGCTCAGAAGGGAGGAACTTATGGACTACCTTGAAAGGGAGCCTGTCGATGTGCTGGTTACATTCGGAGCCGGAAACATAGACAGATTTGTAGAACCGATAACGAAGATGCTTGAGGCCAGACTGTAGATGAACAGACTGTGGAAATATGCTCTGGTGGCGGCCTTCCTGGCAGCCGTGATTGCGTTCCTGATTTTCCTTGATAGGAGGGAAGTCAGTGAATATCATAAGCTTACGTGCCGCGGTATCAGGGTGGAGTTCGAAGCGGGAGCAGACAAGTCTTTCATTACGGAGGCGGATGTGAAGGGATATATTGCAAGAGGATACGGGGAATGCTCGGGCAGGCGTCTGGAGGAGATTGACCTTATCAGGATTGAAGAGGTGCTGAACTCCGGGGGGCCTGTTCTGCGCGCCGACGCCTACATTACCAAGGACGGGTTCCTCAATGTGTCCATCACCCAGCGCCGCCCCGTCGTGAGATTGATATCCGGTGCCCGAAGCTGGTATGCTGACGCGGGGGGCTACATTTTCCCTACTGCGGGAAACTATACCTCGAGGGTTCCGGTGGTCGACGGACGTCTGCCGCTTGAAATCGGCGCCGGTTTCAAGGGAATGCCGGAGAAAGCCGCCGACAAGGCCTGGGTAGGAGGCATTCTGACCCTGGTGGACTTCCTGGGGAACAACAGGAACTGGGACGAATCGATATCCCAGATTCATGTCGATGCCAGGGGCAGGCTGGTGCTCGTGCCGGGAAAGGGAAGGGAGAAATTCATAATCGGAAGTCCTGATGGCTTCAGGGAGAAGTTCGGCAGGATCGAGGATTATTACAGATATGTCAGGAACAGGAAGGAAGAAGGATATTATTCCACTGTGGACGTATCATACGAAGGACAGATTGTTTGCAGAAAATAGAAAAAAGGGAGATGATATGAATACACTCAATGAAGATACGGAAAGATATCTGGCGGTGATTGACCTCGGGACCTGCAAGACGGCTCTGGCCGTTGCGAGAGTCCTCGGAGACAATATCCAGATATTGTTCTACAGAACGGCACCGTCGGCCGGCATGAGGAACAGCGCTGTCCTCAATATTGCCAAAGTGGAGAAAGTTGTCCGATCCCTTGTGTCGGAGGCGGAGAACGAACTGAAGATAAAGATTCTTCAGGTTGCGGTCGGGCTTCCGAGATGCGATGTGCAGCAGAGGATGGCTTCGGGCGAGTTCCCGAGGGCCAATGCGGATGACTGCATCACCGAGGACGAGATCAGGATGCTGAAGGAGATGGCGATGGATGACAGCAAGCTTGACAAGCCTGAGAATGAGATGATTTACGGGGCCGTGGCCCAGTCGTTCGCCACGCCTGAGTACATCCAGCTCAGCGAGAACGATATCGTGGGAATGGTCAGCCCGTCGTTCACGGGCAATTTCAAGATTTTCATAGGCAAGAGAAGCAGCGTGAATTCCCTCTACAAGGTTTTCGACGACCTCGGAATAGCCATTGTCAGGACATATTTCAGCCCGATTGCGGCAGCCAGGGCTGTCCTGACCGACGAGGAACTGCAGAACGGAGTCGCCCTCATCGACCTGGGGGCAGGTGCCACCTCCATAGCAATCTACATTGACAGAATTCTTGCGCATTATTCCTCCATACCTTTCGGCGGCGACGTGGTGACTTCGGATATCAGGTCCGAATGCACCATCTCCGACAGGCTTGCGGAGAATATCAAGAAGGCTTTCGGAGGCTGCCTGCCTGACAAGCTCCAGACTCTGGGCGACAAGATAATCCAGGTCGAGACCGACAGCAGCAATATCTCCAACCAGATTCCTGTACGGTATCTTTCACAGATTATCACTGCGCGGGAGCAGGAAATTCTGGACGCGATGCTCTATTTCATCCAGGAGAGCGGGCTTTCCGAGTATCTCCGCAAGGGCGTGGTGATCACGGGAGGCGGTGCTGAAATGCTGCACATAGGCAATTTCCTCCGCGACATGTCCGGCTATACCGTAAGGACCGGGTATCCGAAGGGAGGTTTCGTGGCCACAGGCTGCGAGGGCATACTCAGTACGGAAGCCGTGTGCACCGCAGGAATGGTTCTCATGGCCAAGGAGGACAATCTCAACTGCTGCCTGGCCCTGCCCGCTGAGGAGAATGCCGGGGAAACGGCAGAGGTGAAGGAGGAGGTTGAGGAGCCGGCAGCGGATACTGTCGCGGCAGAAGAGGCGGCGGAGGTGCCGGCAGGAAATGAAGGAGATGGAGAACCGGAGGCGGAGGAGAAAGAGGAAGAGAAGCACGATGAGGAAAAGAAGGACGGGGATGCAGGGGACAGGGAAAAGAAGAAGTCCGGAGACGGCCTTCTGAGCAAGGTGCGATGGTCATTTGCGAAGATGTTCAATGACATGAATAATGAGACTGTGTAAAAAAGGTTAGGCTATGACAGACTATATCAGTGATACTAATATTGTGACCCCTACCGACTGGGAGCAGCAGAAGACAATGATAAAGGTCATCGGCGTCGGTGGCGGAGGATGCAATGCCGTGACCTACATGTACAGGCAGAATATACAGGGCTGCGGATTCGTGGTTTGCAACACGGACTCCCAGGCTTTGCTCAAGAGCGACGTTCCCGTCAAGCTCCAGCTCGGAAACGGACTCGGGGCTGGAACCGACCCGGATCTCGCCAGGAAAGCTGCCATCGACTGCCAGGATGAAATTCTGGCCAGGATTACCGAGGGCGGTACGAGGATGCTTTTCATCACTGCCGGACTTGGCGGTGGCACGGGTACCGGAGCCTCTCCTGTAATCGCCAGGCTGGCCAAGGAAAACGGCATTCTTACGGTGGCGGTGGTGACCCTGCCTTTCCGCAACGAGGGCCGTCTGGCATTGTCCAAGGCTGCTGACGGCATTCACGAGCTCGAGAGGAATGTGGACAGCCTCCTCATAATCAACAATGAGAAGCTCTACGACTACTTCGGCGACGAACTCGTCCAGAATGCCTTCCCGAAGGCCGACGAGGTGCTTGCCACCGCAGTAAGGGGCATCATCGACATCATCAACAAGCCGGGCTACATCAATGTGGATTTCCAGGATGTCGTGACAATGATGAAGAACAGCGGAATGGCCCTGATGGGCTGCGGCTGGGGAAGCGGGAAGGATCGTATCGAAAAGGCTGTGACACAGGCTCTTGAGTCTCCTCTTCTGAATGACTTTGACCTCTCCACGGCCAAGAATCTTCTTATCAATGTCACCGCCGCCAACAATGAGAACGGCCTCAAGATGCAGCAGTTCGGCGCCATCACCGACCTCATTACCGAGAGGACGGGACTGGTGGACAAGTCCAAGAGGGGGCTGATATGGTTCGACGACCCGAATGCGGACGATACAATCAGCATCACTGTCATTGCCACGGGATTCAAGAAGACTCTTACCGAGCTCACCGGGGACGATCTGAGCAAGCTGATTATCATCGACAGGGATTTCACCTACAGGGGAAGGGAGCAGGAAGCCGGCGGCGAAATCCAGCTCCGGGAGGAGACATATGTCAATAAGATAAGCTACAATACTACCGAGAACGTGCCTCATTTCAGTTATGCCGAGAAGCCTGCTCTCGTTGTCAGCAGCTCGCAGGAAATCAGCGATCTGACCAACAAGGCGGCCATCCGTAGGTCAATGAAGCACAGCAAGCAGGCTGAGTAATGTTCTTGCCAGGCGGAATTCTTGCGTAATAGAATGAAACGTAGTAATTTTGCCCCGCTGAAACAGACATATCATTATGGAAAGAAGAACAAGAGTAAGATTTGCGCCGTCGCCTACAGGCCCTCTCCATATGGGAGGAGTCAGGACGGCTCTCTATAACTATCTGTATGCCAAGCAGAACGGTGGTGACTTCATCATCCGCATTGAGGATACCGACTCCCACAGGTTCGTGCCTGGCGCCGAAAGATACATAATCGAGGCCCTTAACTGGTGCGGTATCCATCCTGACGAGGGGGTTGACGCAGACGGCAATGTCGTCGAGGTGGCCTCGGAGAAGCATCCTCACGCCCCATACAGGCAGTCCCAGCGCAAGGGCATCTACCGCAGCTATGCCGACCAGCTCATTGCCAACGGCTATGCCTACTATGCTTTCGACACGGCGGAGGAACTTGAGGCGAAGAGGACTGCGGCGGAGTCCGCAGGCGGCACCTTCATCTACAACCAGAAGACGAGGATGGAGCTCCGCAACTCCCTCACCTTGCCTGAGGATGAGGTCAGGAATCTTCTCGAGACGACCGACACATGGACCATAAGGTTCAGGATGCCGGAGAATGTCGTCGTGAAGATGGACGACCTGATCCGCGGACACATTGAGGTGAATACCGACACCCTTGACGACAAGGTGCTCTGGAAGAGGGCAGACGAACTGCCTACATACCACCTTGCCAATATTGTGGACGACCATCTAATGGAAATCAGCGAGGTCATCAGGGGAGAGGAGTGGCTGCCTTCACTGCCGCTCCACTATATGCTCTACAAGGCTTTCGGCTGGGAGGATACAATGCCGCGCTTTGCACATCTCTCCCTCCTTCTCAAGCCGGACGGAAAGGGCAAGCTCAGCAAGCGTGACGGTGACCGTCTCGGCTTCCCGGTTTTCCCGCTGAAGTGGGTCAATGCTGCCGGCGAGGAGTCCAGAGGCTACCGTGAGGACGGATATTTCCCTGAGGCCTTCGTCAATATGCTCGCCATGCTCGGCTGGAATCCGGGCGACGACAGGGAACTTTTCACCATGGACGAGCTCATCGGGGCATTCTCGCTCGACCGTGTCATCAAATCCGGAGCAAGATTCAATCCTGACAAGGCCAGATGGTACAACAAGGAATATCTCCGCACCAAGTCCGATGAGGAGGTGACCGGGATGTTCATCCCGATGCTTGAGTCGCACGGCTTCAATGTCGTGGACTGTCCGGCCTGCGCATTGACTGCAGGGGCGGAGTTCGCCGGCAAGGGCATTGACTTCAAGAATCATATCGTTACGCGTGAATACGTTGCAGAGGTGGTTTCCCTTGTAAGGGAGAGGGCTACCTTCGTCAAGGATATCTGGGAGATTGCAGCCTGCCTCTTCCTTTCGCCTGCAGACTATGCGGCTTTCGGAGTCAAGGCCGGTGGGCCGGAGATCCAGAAGCCGGTGGACCCTCGCAGGGCTGCAGACCCGAGAGTCAAGGTATTCGACGACAGCCTGACCGCCCCGTTCCTGGCCAAGGATGTGGACAAGTTCTGGAAAGAGGAGAACTTCACTCCGGCATTCCAGGCTCAGGAGCATGTCTGCGCATCGGGCTGCGCCTTCACCAAGGAAAGCATTGAGCCTGTGCTTGAGGATTATATCCGTGAGCAGGGCTGGCCTATGGGCAAGGTGATGAACTGCATCCGCCTGGCCCTGACCGGTGCCTCGAGCGGACTCGGGATAGCAGACATACTTTCCTTCATCGGAAGCAGGGAGTTCGCCGCCAGGATGGCCTTTGCGGCGGAGCGTCTCGGAAAATAACTTAATTGACCAGGATATATGAAAATCGGAATCTGCAGTGACCACGCAGGCGTGGACTACAAGACCAGGCTCATCCCCTATCTCGAGAAGAAGGGCTATGAGGTTGTCAACTTCGGTACTGACACGGCCGACAGTATGGATTATCCGGATGTCGCTCACCCACTTGCGGAGGCCGTGGAGAAGGGTGAGGTGGATTGCGGAATCGCAATGTGCGGGACCGGTGACGGCATGGCAATGACATTGAACAAGCACCGCGGAATCCGCGCCGGCCTTGCCTGGGGAACGGAAATCGCCCGTCTCGTCAAGGCTCACAACAATGCCAATGTCCTCGTGATGCCAGCCCGCTTTGTCTCCTACAGGATGATTCAGATGATGACGATGACCTGGCTTGAAACCGGGTTCGAGGGCGGACGCCACCAGCGCAGGATTGACAAGATCCCGGTTCAATGATACTGGACAGCAGACATCTCGACATAGTGCTCTCCGATAGTATAGACGACTATCCGGAGGGCATTGTCGTTCCTGTGGACAAGCCTTACAGATGGACTTCCGCCGATGTCATCAGGAAGCTGAAGTATTGTGCCTGCAGGCATTTCCACAAGAAGAACCTCAAGGTGGGGCATGCCGGGACATTGGACCCTCTTGCCACGGGTGTCCTCCTCGTCTGCATCGGCAAGGCCACGCGTCAGGCCGAGGAGTTCCAGCGCCACGAGAAGGAATATGTGGCCGGGGTCGCATTCGGGGCTACGACACCCTCATACGACCTTGAGAAAGAAATTGATGCGAGATTTCCGACCGAAGGCGTCTCTGAGGAAGCTCTTAAGGCGGTACTGCCATCATTCATTGGAATACAGGAGCAGGTCGCCCCTCTTTTCTCCGCCAAGTCAGTGGACGGGGTCCGGGCCTATGAGCTTGCCAGAAAGGAATGGAAGAAGATGAAAAGCGGAGATGCCGCTGGATTTGACCATTCTGTGGCTGACCTCCTTTCGAAGCAGATGATTGAAATCAGGGAAATGGAGCTCCTGCGCTTCTGGCCTGAGGGAGTGCCGTCCAAGCCGGAAGAAACGCCCGAGGAAGACGGCCGGAATCTCAGGATCAATGTCACTGACAATTCGCAACTCCATCTTCCTCAGGCGGATATACGTGTCGTATGTTCAAAGGGTACCTATGTCCGTGCCCTTGCCCGTGACCTCGGGGAGGCTTTGGGCTCAGGAGCGCATCTCGCCTCATTGCGCCGTACCCGTACAGGCGGCTTCAGGGTCGAGGTCGCCCTCAGCATTGACGATGCCGTCAGGATTCTTACCTGTTAGCCCTGTCCAGTCCCAGGTCCGGATTCCTGTCCGAAGACCTTGCGTAGAGCAGGGATACAGCTATTGCCAGCACACAAAGAGCCAGGAACACATACTCTGAATGGAGAGCCGCAAGCTTTCCTGATTCCGTGTTCCTGAATATGAAGCCCACGGCAACCGGCACCAGCAGCATTCCCATATTCTGAATCCAGTAGATGAGGGAATATGCCGTTCCGAGATTCTTCTCCGGGACTATTTTCGACACGGTAGGCCACAAGGCTGCCGGAACGATGGAATATCCCACGCCGAGAATCGCGATGCCTGCATATCCGAAGCCGCTCACCCCTCCCGGAGCGAAGGCAATGATGATATGGGCGATGAAGACGAGAACCGACCCGGCAATCATCCATCTCGTGCCCTTGCCGACCTTGTCCACCAGCGAGCCGAAGAGCGGGGCGAAGATTACCGTGGAGAACGGTATCAGGGACACCATCAGGCTGGCGCTCTCGGCAGGGAGGTCAAATCTCGGAATCAATATTGACGTGGCGAACTTCTTGAACGATATGATGCTGCAGTAGAAGAAGACGCAGAGCAGGGCCGACATTATGAAGTGCTTGTTGGACAGCACCTTGAATATGTCGGAGAATTTGAATTCGTCCTCCTCTTTCCTCTCCTTCCTGTCCGTGAGGCCGTTCTGTGCGTCGAATCTTGCGTCCATCATCACGAACACGGCCCAGAGAACGGTGCCGAGCAGGAGCAATGCCAGTCCGAAGAATGCAGGCTTGGCTGTCTCGAGAAGGGTGTAGATTTCCCCTTCGGCCTTGGCCTTCACCAGCATCGGCGAAAGAATCAGGGCCAGGGCGGTTCCCAGGCGGGCTATGGCCAGCTGGAGCCCCATTGCGAATGCCATGTTCCTGCCCTTGAACCATTTGGCTATGGACCTGGTCACTCCGACTCCGGCAATCTCGCTGCCCAGTCCGAAGAGCATGCAGCCTACGTAAGCTGCTGACAATGAAGATTTCGGCGACATCCCGGAGGTGATGGCGAAGGTGACGAGGGCTGCCCCGGCCGTCATCATTCCCACGAAGATGGAGCCTGTCACCCTCACGCCCCACTTGTCCAGCAGCATTCCGCAGACAATGAGGCCTCCCCACACGCAGAGGAATGAATATCCGCCGGCATAGAAGCCGTAATCGGCAGAATCCCATCCCAGTTCCAGGAGCTCCGGGTTGCGGAACAGCTGGGAGAGGGATGAGAACATGTCATCGAAGAAATACGATGCGAACATCGGTACGACCAGGCAGGCCAGGGCCGCCCAGCACGATACCGATGCCGCCGTTTTCCTGTTATTCATCTTTCTTTGCAACGTTAGGTTCCTCGAGTTTGTAACCCTTCCTCTTGTCCTCTATCTTGAGAAGGAAGGTCAGGATGAATGCGAGAACGCCGAATGAAGAGAAGATGATCATAGGCGCAGTGTATCCGCCGGTGCCTTCGAGAACCATTCCGATCAGGAGAGGCACGAGGCAGAGACCGATGTTCTGTACCCAGAAGATGAGGCAGTAGGCAGAGCCGAGAATCTTCTCGTCAATGATCTTCGGCACTGATGGCCAGAGAGCCGCAGGCACGAGGGAGAAGGACACGCCCAGAGTCACGATGAGGATGAGGGCGAGGGCCTTGCTCGGGAATGCCGGGAGGATGAATGCGAAACTCAGGTGGCATACAATCATTATGATGGCTCCGAGCATGAGCATTGAGGCACCCTTGCCCTTGAAGTCCAGGAAGGCTCCGAGGAACGGAGTGAGTGCCATTGCGAGGATAGGGAAGCAGCTGAAGAGTCTTGAAGCTGTCTCGGCATCCACATTGAGGGTGACCTCAAGATAGTTCGGGGCATATCTCTGGAATGGGAAGATGGCGCTGTAGTAGAGCACGCAGAGCAGGGCCACAATCCAGAACATCTTGCTGGAGAAAATCTTGCCGAGGTCGCTGAGGTGGAACTCGTCCTCCGGGGATTTCTCCGTTGTCATCAGGCCGGCCTCCATGAGCTGGGAGTCGAACTTCCTGTCCATGAATGTGAAGATGAGGAAGAAGAGGAGACCTACCACGAGGAGGGCAGTGCAGAAGCCTACAGGGGCCACAACGGAGCCGTCGAACTTGCCTGCGATCATAGGTGAGATCCACATTACTGCGAACACGCCGAGTCTGGCGATTGCCATCTCGAGACCCATTGCGAGAGCCATTTCCTTGCCCTTGAACCATTTTGCGATGGCCTTGGACACGGTTGTTCCGGCCATTTCGCAGCCGCAGCCGAAGATCATGAATCCGAGGCAGGCCATCTTTGCGCTTCCAGGAAGGGCCACCCACCAGCTGTCAAGCCAGCCGCAGAGAGCCGAGGTCTGGAATGCGTCGCTGATGCCGATATACTTTATGGCGGCTCCGCCCACCATCAGTGATGCTGAGAGGAGGCCGGTGAATCTCACGCCCATCTTGTCGAGGATGATGCCTGCGAAGATGAGGAAGAAGCAGAATACATTGAGGAAGTATTCGGATGCCGCGTAGGTGCCGAAAACGGATGAGTTCCAGCCTCTTGTGGATTCAATCATTGTCTTGAGCGGGGACATGACGTCCACGAACATATAGCCGAAGAACATCATCAGTGCTATCAGGACGAGCACTGACCAGCGGGCTATCGCGCTGTCATTCATTAATCTTTGAGCCTTTGTCATATTGCTGTTAGTTTTGATTGTCACGCAAAATCCCTGCAATTTATTGAAATAATGACAAAATCGCAAGATTTTGGATTTGGTTTTGTATATTTGTACATTTGGCAGACAGAGGCCAGTACGTTTCAATCTGATTATGCTGGAGAAGATCAATACACCTGAAGACCTCCGGCTTCTTGAGCCGGAACAGCTGGCGGGACTTTGCGAGGAGATCCGCCGGTATATAATAGAATGCTGCTCGAACAATCCCGGACATCTCGGTTCAAGCCTGGGCGCCGTGGAACTGATTGTCGGGCTTCATTACGTTTTCAATACCCCCGAGGACAAGATTGTCTTTGACGTGGGGCATCAGGCCTATGCCCACAAGATATTGACCGGCAGGCGTGAGGCATTCCGCAACAACAGGATGAGGGACGGGCTGAGCGGCTTCCCGAAGATATCCGAGAGCCGGTATGACGCTTTCGGGGCAGGTCATTCTTCCACATCCATTTCAGCCGCCCTCGGCTATTCCTATGCTGCCAGGCTTCAGGGTCGCAATGACAAGTCCATTGCCGTGATAGGGGACGGTGCTCTGACCGGAGGCCTTGCCCTGGAGGGACTCAACAATGCCGGAGCGAGCCGCAGTGACATTCTCATCATATTGAATGACAACAATATATCGATTGACAAGAATATCGGCGGCATCCACAACCACCTGCTGAAACTGACGACGGACCCGAGATATCTGCGTCTCAAGGACAAGATATGGAACAGCATCGGGGAGGGCCGTTTCAGGGAAAAGATGCAGAAAATGGTCCGCGGCACAAAGTCCTCCATTCTGAACGGCTATCACGGAGCCTTCTTCGAGTCCCTCGGTTTCAGATACTTCGGACCTATTGACGGAAATGACATCGATGCGGTTCTCGACGCCCTGCGCAGGCTCAGGGACATCAAGGGGCCGAGAATCCTGCACACCATCACGAAAAAGGGCAAGGGCTATGCTCCTGCCGAGAATGACCCTGTGGTCTGGCATGCGCCGGGCAGGTTCAACCCTGTCACGGGCGAGAGGATTGCCGGGGACCGCAAGGCCGACAGATATCAGGACGTGTTCGGGGAGGTGCTCCTGGACCTTGCCCGGAAGGATGAGCGCATTGTCGGCATTACCCCGGCGATGTCCACAGGCTGCGGAATGAACATTCTGGCAAGGGAGATTCCGGAGCGTTTCTTCGATGTCGGCATCGAGGAAGAGCACGCCGTGACTTTCTCCGCGGGACTTGCCGCAGGTGGCATGAAGCCGTTCTGCAACATCTATTCTTCATTCTCCCAGAGGGCATATGACCAGATCATACACGATGTGGCGATGCAGAATCTTCCGGTCGTGCTCTGCTTCGACAGGGCCGGACTGGTAGGGGAGGACGGGGCCACCCATCACGGCTGCCTGGACATGGCGGCTTACAGGCCGGTCCCGAATGCCGTCGTGTCGGCCCCGCGCAATGAGACAGAACTCAAATGCCTGATGTACACTGCGTCCCGATACGAAGGCGGCCCGTTCATCATACGTTATCCGAGAGGTTGCGGCGAGGGGGTGGACTGGAGGAATGCGGAGTATTCCGTCCTGGAGCCCGGCAGGGGAGAATGCCTCCGTGAAGGGGACGGAAGATTCGCCGTGATAACCGCTGGCCCTATGGCTTCGCCGGCGCTCGAGGCGGCGGCAATGATAGAGAAGGAAAGCGGTGTCAGCCCTTCTGTCTATGATATAAGGTATATAAAGCCGATTGACAGGTCAATTCTTGAGGAGGCTGCGGCGACGGGCAATGTCCTCACGGTCGAGGATGGTTCCCTGGCCGGCGGACTTTTCGGAGCGGTGGCCGAGTATATGGCCTCGTCCGGGCATAAGGTCAATCTTCGCGGCCTCGGCATACCGGACGAATACATCAGGCAGGACAAGCAGTCTTCCCAGCGTTCGGAATGTGGTCTTGACGCGGCCGGAATAAGTGCGAAAATGAGGGAAATGTTGAATTTTGCAGAAAAAAGTCAAAAAATTTTGGAGAATCAGAATTAATGCCTATCTTTGCAATCCCTTCGGAAACGTAGGGCAACAGCTGCCGATGTAGCTCAGTTGGCCAGAGCACGTGATTTGTAATCTCGGGGTCGTGGGTTCGACTCCCTCCATCGGCTCAGAAGTTCTTTGTAAGAAATTTTAAGGTGCGTCTCCGCAAGGAGTGCAGCCTACAACGGGAGAATACCAGAGTGGCCAAATGGGGCAGACTGTAAATCTGCTGGCTTATGCCTTCGGTGGTTCGAATCCATCTTCTCCCACCATAATCGCGGAAGTAGCTCAGTTGGTAGAGCATCAGCCTTCCAAGCTGAGGGTCGCGAGTTCGAACCTCGTTTTCCGCTCCAAGTTTTTTAACTGCTGCCGGTGTAGCTCAGGGGTAGAGCGCATCCTTGGTAAGGATGAGGTCATGAGTTCAAATCCCATCACCGGCTCTAAATGTGTTTATACAGCAATAACATATTAAAAACATAATATTATGGCAAAAGAAACATTTGTAAGAACCAAACCGCATGTCAACATCGGTACTATCGGCCACGTTGACCACGGTAAGACTACTCTGACCGCAGCCATCTCAAAGGTACTCCACGAGAGAGGTTTCGGTAGCGAGGAGATCAAGTCTTTCGACCAGATCGACAATGCTCCTGAGGAGAAGGAGCGTGGTATCACCATCAACTCATCACACATCGAGTACGAGACCGAGACACGTCACTATGCGCACGTTGACTGCCCAGGCCACGCTGACTACGTGAAGAACATGGTTACCGGTGCTGCCCAGATGGATGGTGCTATCCTCGTTTGTGCTGCTACTGACGGTCCTATGCCTCAGACCCGTGAGCACATCCTCCTTGCAAAGCAGGTTAACGTTCCTAAGATCGTCGTTTTCCTTAACAAGGTTGACCTCGTTGACGATCCTGAGATGCTTGACCTCGTTGAGATGGAGGTTCGCGACCTTCTCGGATTCTATGATTTCGATGAGGATTGCCCTATCATCCGCGGCTCTGCTCTCGGTGCACTCAACGGAGAGAAAGAGTGGGAAGACAAGGTTATGGACCTTATGAATGCTGTTGACTCATACATTCCTATCCCAGTTCGTGAGAACGAGAAGCCATTCCTCATGCCTATCGAGGACATCTTCTCAATCACCGGCCGCGGTACCGTTGTTACCGGCCGTATCGAGACTGGTACTATCCACGTTAACGATCCTGTAGAGCTCGTAGGTTTCGGTGACGCTCCTAGGTCAACTACCGTTACCGGTGTCGAGATGTTCCGCAAGCTCCTCGATCAGGGTGAGGCTGGTGACAACGTAGGTCTCCTCCTCCGTGGTATCGACAAGAAGGATGTCAAGAGGGGCGAGGTTGTTGCCAAGCCAGGCTCAATCACTCCTCACACTGACTTCTCCGCTCAGATCTACGTCCTCAAGAAAGAGGAAGGTGGACGTCACACTCCATTCCACAACCACTACCGTCCTCAGTTCTTCATCCGTACACTTGATGTTACCGGTGAGATCACTCTTCCAGAGGGAACTGAGATGGTTATGCCAGGCGATAACGTTGAGATTACAGTTAAGCTCATCACTCCAGTTGCTCTTAACGAAGGTCTTCGTTTCGCAATCCGTGAGGGTGGCCGTACAGTAGGAGCTGGTCAGGTTACTAAGATCATTGACTAATTTCTATCGAAATTATAGAGGTGCCGGTTTTAATCCGGCACCATTACACAGGGGCATAGTATAAGGGCTAGTATAGTGGTCTCCAAAACCATTGATGGGAGTTCGAATCTCTCTGCCCCTGCTGATATCAAAGGTTACGATTTGATAATGTTTAACAGACTCTGCTGCAGCTTCCAATAGGCAGCGTCCATTAAAAGAAAAGATGAGAAAGTTCATTAACTATGTGAAAGGGTCTTTCGAGGAGCTCACCAAGAAGGTGACCTGGCCGACATGGGCAAAGCTGCAGAGTTCTGCATTGCTCGTGATGCTGGCTACAGTCATCATTGCGGCTGCGCTTTTCTTGATTGACTACGTTTTCCAGAATCTGATGACAGTAATCTACACGTTGTAATTTGATTCATCACTATGGGCGAGAAGAAATGGTACGTCCTCAGGACCGCAGGAAGCAAAGAGAAGAAAGTCAAAGAATACCTTGATAAAGAAATCGAAAGAGACGTTGATCTGCAGAAGGAAATTTCTCAGGTCCTCGTTCCCGTAGAGAAGAAATTCACAGTCAAGAACGGAAAAAGGGTCGCATCTGAGAAGATTCTTTTCCCGGGCTATGTGTTTATTGAGGCTGAACTTGGCAAGGACTCTGAATATCTTATCCGCAGCCATGTCATACCAGGTCTTGCCGGCTTCCTTACCGAAAGGGCGTCCGGCAGCGATGCTGACAAGAAGGGCACGGAGATGAAAGCTGTTCCGCTTCGCGACGAGGAGGTTCAGAGGCTTCTCGGAAAACAGGATGAACAGGTAGAGAATGAGGCCGCCACTGAGGTCGACTATCAGGTCGGAGACTCAGTCAAGATTACCGACGGTCCATTCAACGGCTTCGACGGAACAGTCGATGAGATTGCAGTTGACAGAAGCAAAATCAAAGTTATAGTTATGATCTTCGGCAGGAAGACCCTGCTCGAGCTCAGCTTTAATCAAGTAACTAAGGAATAAATTATGGCAAAAGAAGTAACCGGATTCATCAAGCTCCAGATCAAAGGCGGAGCAGCGAATCCTGCGCCTCCCGTTGGACCGGCTCTCGGTTCCAAAGGCCTGAATATCATGGACTTCTGCAAGCAGTTCAATGCTGCGACACAGGCATCTGCAGGCAAGGTCCTTCCAGTGGTGATCACTGTTTATTCAGACAAGTCTTTTTCATTCGTTGTAAAGCAGCCGCCGGTAGCTGTTTCCCTCAAGGAGGCAGCCAAGATTCAGAAGGGTTCAGGCGAGCCTAACAGAAACAAGGTGGCTACCATCACCTGGGATCAGGTGAGGACAATCGCAGAGGGAAAAATTCAGGATATGAACGCATTCACCCTCAAGTCTGCGATGTCTATGGTTGCAGGTACAGCAAGAAGTATGGGTATCCAGGTGACCGGTGCATTCCCGGAGGATGTTAAATAATTTTCTGCGAGATGAGTAAACTTTCAAAAAACATGAAGGCTGCTGTGGCCAAGTATGACCCGAAGAAGCAGTACGCACTCGCTGAAGCGTGCGGTATCCTCAAGGATATTACCTATACAAAGTTCGATTCTTCCGTTGAGCTTGCAGTCAACCTCGGAGTTGACCCGCGCAAGGCCAACCAGATGATCCGCGGAGTCGTTTCTCTCCCTCACGGAACCGGAAAGGTTACCAGAGTCCTTGTACTCTGTACTCCTGACAAGGAGGCCGAGGCAAAGGAGGCAGGCGCAGACTACGTTGGACTCGACGAGTATATCGAGAAGATCAAGGGAGGCTGGACAGACGTTGACGTCATCATCTGTACTCCTTCTGTAATGGCCAAGATCGGTGCCATCGGACGTATTCTCGGACCTAGAGGTCTCATGCCGAACCCTAAGACCGGTACCGTTACCATGGCTGTAGGCAATGCTGTCAAGGAAGTCAAGGCAGGTAAGATCGATTTCAAGGTTGACAAGACCGGTATCATCCACACCGCCATCGGAAAGGCATCCTTCACACCTGAGCAGATTTATGACAACGCGAAGACAGTCCTCTCCGCAATCATCAAGCTCAAGCCTCAGACTCTCAAGGGCACTTACCTTCTCGGTGCATCCATCTGCACTACCATGAGCCCTGGTGTTACCATCGATGTTAAAGCATTCAGTGCTGAATTATAAAAATTCAATGTTATGAGAAAAGAAATCAAAGCCCAGATAATTGAATCAATCTCAGCACAGCTTCAGGAGACCCCTAACTTCTACATCACGGACATCTCCGGACTGAATGCCGAGCAGACTACAAAGCTCCGTCGCGCCTGCTTTGAGGCCGGCATCAAACTCACTGTAGTTAAGAACACCTTGTTCAACCACGTTATCGAATACCTCGGCAATGAGGAAATCAAGCTCCTTGTTCCGACCCTCGTAGGCAACACCGCAATCATGTACACAGAGGTTGCCAACGCTCCTGCAAAGCTCATCAAGAAGCTTCAGAAGGAAGGATTCGAGAAGCCGGTTCTCAAAGGTGCATATGTACAGGAGTGCGCTTTCGTCGGCGCTGACAAGCTCGAGGAACTCGCATCCATCAAATCCAAGGAAGAACTCATCGGCGATATCATCGGACTTCTCCAGTCCCCTGCACGCAATGTCATCTCCGCCCTCCAGTCAGCTGGCGGTACCATTGCTGGCCTCGTCAAGACACTTTCCGAGAAAGAAGAGAAATAATATAAACAATTTAATCAATATCATTTATTATGGCAGATGTAAAAGCACTTGCAGAAGAGTTGGTTAACCTTTCTGTAAAAGACGTTCAGGAACTTGCTAAAGTTCTCAAGGAAGAGTACGGTATCGAGCCAGCAGCTGCAGCTGTAGCTGTAGCAGGCCCTGCAGCAGCCGCTGAGGCAGCTCCTGCTGAGCAGACAGAGTTCGATGTAATCCTCAAGTCAGCCGGCGCTGCAAAGCTCGGTGTCATCAAGGCTGTGAAGGATCTCCTCGGTCTCGGACTTAAGGAGGCAAAGGATCTCGTTGACAAGGCTCCAGATGCAACTTTGAAAGAGAAAGTATCCAAGGCTGAAGCAGAGCAGATCAAGTCTACTCTTGAAGAGGCTGGTGCAGAGGTTGAGGTTAAATAACTTCGCTTCTCCCCTTGAAGGGAACGAAATCAGGTTTAGAGCCATCTGACGGCTCTAAACCTTTTTGTCGTATTTAAGTTTTTCTCTATTCAAAGGCAGAATATGTCAAATAAGACTACCAACAAACGAATCAATTTCGCCACTTCAAAAATCCTGGATTATCCGGATCTCCTCGAGGTGCAGTTGAAGTCGTTCAGAGACTTCTTCCAGCTCGATACGACCCCGGAGAACAGAAAGAACGAAGGGTTGTATCAGGTATTCCAGGAAATATTCCCAATCGAGGATACGAGGAACAACTATATGCTTGAGTTCATCGATTATTTCATCGATCCTCCTCAGTATTCGATTGAAGAATGTCTTGAAAGGGGGCTCACATACAATGTCCCTCTGAAGGCAAAACTCCGCCTTTCTTGCAGTGATCCGGAACACGAGGATTTTGACACGAGAGTACAGGACGTATATCTCGGCAATATCCCGTATATGACACCTGCCGGTACTTTCGTGATCAACGGCTCGGAACGTATCATCGTTTCCCAGCTTCACAGGTCTCCGGGCGTATTCTTCGACCAGACTCTTCACGCCAACGGAACCAAACTTTACTCCGCCAGAATCATCCCGTTCAAGGGTTCCTGGATTGAGTTCGCCACCGATATCAACAATGTGATGTACGCATACATCGACAGGAAGAAGAAGCTCCCTGTGACCACATTGCTGAGGGCCATCGGCTTCAATGCAGACAAGGACATCATCGACATCTTCGGCCTTGCCGAGGAGATCGAGGCGACTCCAGAGAACCTCAAAGCCAACGAAGGACGCAAACTCGCAGCCAAGGTGCTCAAGACCTGGAACGAGGATTTCGTGGACGAGGATACGGGAGAGGTAATTCCTATCGAGCGCACCACGCCTGTCGTAGAACGCGGCGAGGTCATCGACGAGGATACCATACAGAAACTTGCAGATGCTGAGGTGAAGACTGTCCTCCTCCAGAAGGATGAGGCAAGCGACAACGAGTATGCAATCATCTACAACACTCTGCAGAAGGATCCGACAAATACGGAAAAGGAAGCGGTCTTCTACATCTACAAGCAGCTCCGCAACTCGGAACCGCCTGATGAGGCTACTGCGAGGGATGTCATCGACAAGCTCTTCTTCTCCGAAAAGAGATACGACCTCGGTATCGTCGGCAGATACCGTCTCAACAAGAAGCTGAGTCTCACAATCGACCCGGCTCTCCGTGTTCTGACCAATACCGACATCATCGAGATCATCAAGTATCTCATCCAGCTGATCAATTCCAAGGCTTCAGTGGATGACATCGACCATCTGAGCAACCGAAGGGTAAGGACTGTGGGCGAGCAGCTCGCCAACCAGTTCAGCGTAGGTCTCTCCAGGATGGCCAGGACTATCCGCGAGAAGATGAACGTGAGGGACAGCGAGCAGTTCAATCCGGTTGACCTCATCAACTCCAAGACACTCTCGTCCGTCATCAACTCATTCTTCGGAACCAGCCAGCTTTCACAGTTCATGGACCAGACCAACCCTCTTGCCGAGGTCACCCACAAGAGGCGTCTTTCAGCCCTCGGTCCGGGAGGTCTCTCCAGGGACAGGGCCGGATTCGAGGTCAGGGACGTGCACTATACGCATTACGGAAGGCTTTGTCCTATCGAGTCTCCTGAGGGACCGAACATCGGACTTATTTCTTCTCTCTGCGTCTATGCCAAGATTGACGATCTCGGATTCATCGAGACTCCATACCGCAAGGTGAACAACGGAAAGGTTGACCTCAGCGACGAGGGATGGAAATTCATGAGCGCCGAGGAGGAAGAGGACAAGCTCGTTTCTCTCGCCAATGTCAAGATGTCCGATGACGGTGTGATCGAGGATGACAGAATCCAGTGCCGTCTCGAGGCGGACTTCCCGGTTGTGACCAAGGAGGAAGTGGATTACATGGACGTGGCTCCGAACCAGATGGCTTCTGTGGCTGCATCCCTCATTCCATTCCTCGAGCACGATGATGCACACCGTGCACTCATGGGTGCGAACATGATGCGTCAGGCCGTTCCGCTTCTCAGGCCGGAGTCTCCGATTGTGGGAACCGGACTTGAGGAGAGAGTCTGCATCGACTCAAGGACTCAGGTGATGGCTGACCGCCGCGGAGAGGTCGTCTATGTGGACGCCAACGAGATTCACGTTAAATATGACAGGAGCGCCGACGAGAAATTCGTAAGCTTCGCTCCTGACGTTACGGTATACCACCTTCCTATCTACAGGAGGACAAACCAGAGCACGACAATCTGCCTCAAGCCTATTGTGCGCAAGGGAGACATCGTGGAGAAGGGTCAGGTGATGACTGAAGGTTATGCAACCCAGAACGGCGAGCTCGCCCTCGGAAGGAACCTGATGGTAGCCTTCATGCCTTGGAAGGGATACAACTATGAGGACGCCATCGTGCTTTCAGAGAAGATGGTGCGCTGGGACATCCTCACTTCCGTACACGTCGATGAGTTCGTGACCGAGGTCCGCGAGACCAAGCGCGGAATGGAGGAGCTTACATCCGACATCCCTAATGTCAGCGAGGATGCCACAAGGTTCCTCGACGATGATGGTATCGTGATGGTGGGCGCCCATATCGAGCCGGGCGACATAATGGTAGGTAAGATCACGCCTAAGGGAGAGAGCGATCCTTCACCGGAGGAGAAACTCCTCAGGGCGATTTTCGGCGACAAGGCCGGAGACGTCAAGGATGCATCCCTCAAGGCAAATCCTTCCCTCAGCGGTACCGTGATCAAGACCGCCCTCTACGCCAAGGTGGCCAAGGAAGGCAACCGCAAGGGCGCAAGGGCCGAGCAGAAGGCCAAGCTCGACAGCATTCAGGAGGATTTCGACAGGAAGGCCGAGGCATTGTATGCCAAGTTCTTCGACAAGCTTGCCGCTCTCGCCGAGGGCAGGAAGAGCTCCGGAATCTTCGACCTCTACGGTGTTGAGCTTATTCCTGAAGGAAAGGAGATCACCGCCGCTCAGCTCAAGACTATCGACTACAGCAATGTCAATTCAAATGGCTGGACCGATGATGCCCACGCCAATGAGATGATCAGGGATCTCATCAACAACTATTGCATCGCCTACAAGGAGGCTGCCGCAGCCAACAAGAGGGCGGTTGACAAAGTGAAGATCGGAGATGATCTCGCCAACGGTGTGATGCAGCTCGCCAAGGTATATATCGCCAAGAAGAGGAAGATCACTGTCGGTGACAAGATGGCCGGACGCCACGGAAACAAGGGTATCGTGGCCAAGATTGTCAGGGAGGAGGATATGCCGTTCCTCGAGGACGGAACTCCTGTGGACATTGTCCTCAACCCTCTCGGTGTGCCTTCCCGAATGAACCTCGGACAGATTTACGAGACAGTTCTCGGATGGGCAGGCAAGCAGCTCGGCGTGAAGTTCAGCACTCCGATTTTCGACGGTGCAAGCCTCGACGAACTCTGCGAGTATACTGACAAGGCCGGTCTTCCGAAGTTCGGCAGGACTCATCTCAGGGATGGTGGTACAGGTGACTGGTTTGACCAGTATGCGACAGTCGGTGTCATCTATATGATCAAGCTCGGCCACATGGTCGATGACAAGATGCACGCCAGGTCCATCGGTCCTTACTCGCTCATCACACAGCAGCCTCTCGGAGGTAAGGCTCAGTTCGGAGGACAGCGTTTCGGAGAGATGGAGGTATGGGCCCTCGAGGCCTTCGGTGCCGCCAACATTCTCCAGGAAATCCTCACTGTCAAGTCAGATGACGTTTCCGGAAGGTCCAAGACGTACGAGGCCATTGTCAAGGGCGAGCCTATGCCTGCTCCTGGCATACCTGAGGCATTGAACGTGATTCTCCACGAGCTCAGAGGCCTGGGTCTTAAAGTGACACTTGATTAATCAGTAAGACATTTATTTGTTATACTATGCCTACTTTGAACAATAAAGATAATAAGGTCAGAAGCAATTTCCAGCGGATCAGCATCTCTCTTGCATCTCCGGAGGACATCATCGACAGGTCCCACGGAGAGGTCCTCAAGCCGGAGACGGTCAACTACAGGACTTACAAGCCGGAGCGCGACGGTCTTTTCTGCGAAAAGATCTTCGGTCCTACCAAGGACTACGAGTGCTATTGCGGCAAGTACAAGAGGATCAGGTACCGCGGAATCGTCTGCGACCGATGCGGCGTCGAGGTCACTGAGAAGAAGGTACGTCGCGAGAGGATGGGACACATCACTCTCACGGTGCCGGTAGCTCACATCTGGTATTTCAAGTCCGCGCCGAACAAGATTTCGGCCGTGCTCGGAATCCCGGCAAAGAAGCTCGAGTCCGTGATCTATTACGAGAAGTACATCGTCATCAAGCCGGGAGACAGCGGACTTGCAAAGCTTGACCTCCTCACTGAGGACGAGTATCTCGACGTGATGGCGAAGATGCCTGAAAATGACAACCTTCCTGACGATGCTCCTGAAAAGTTCATTGCCAAGATGGGTGCCGAGGGTATCTATGACCTCCTCAAGGAAATCAATATCGACGAACTTGCAAAGTCCCTCAGGACAGCCATGGCCACAGAGACTTCACAGCAGAGGAAGGCTGAGATTCTCAAGAGGCTCAGCGTGGTGAAGTGGTTCGAGGAGTCCAAGGGAATCAACCGTCCTGAATGGATGATAATGAGGGTGGTTCCGGTTATTCCGCCGGATCTCAGGCCTCTCGTTCCGCTCGACGGAGGAAGGTTCGCCACCTCTGACCTCAATGACCTCTACAGAAGGGTCATCATCAGGAACAACCGTCTCAAGAGGCTTATCGAGATCAAGGCGCCTGAGGTGATTCTCAGGAACGAGAAGCGTATGCTCCAGGAGGCTGTCGATTCACTCTTCGACAACTCCAAGAAGTCAAGCGCAGTGAAGAGCGAGTCCAACAGGGCTCTCAAGTCTCTCTCCGACAGCTTGAAGGGAAAGCAGGGCCGTTTCCGCCAGAACCTCCTCGGAAAGCGTGTGGACTACTCCGCGCGTTCAGTTATCGTCGTTGGTCCGGAGCTTCAGATGCATGAGTGCGGTCTGCCTAAATTCATGGCTGCCGAGCTCTACAAGCCGTTCATTATCAGGAAACTGATTGAGCGCGGCATCGTGAAGACCGTGAAGTCCGCCAAGAAGATTGTGGACAGGAAGGATCCTGTCATCTGGGATATCCTCGAGAATGTGATGAAGGGACATCCGGTTCTCCTGAACCGTGCTCCTACTCTTCACAGGCTCGGTATCCAGGCATTCCAGCCACGCATGATCGAGGGCAAGGCCATCCAGCTTCATCCGCTCGCATGTACCGCGTTCAACGCCGACTTCGACGGTGACCAGATGGCAGTCCATCTTCCGCTCAGCAATGCAGCCGTGATGGAGGCCCAGCTTCTCATGCTCGGTTCCCAGAACATTCTCAACCCTGCCAACGGTACTCCTATCACCGTACCTTCTCAGGATATGGTGCTCGGTCTGTACTACATCACCAAGATCAAACCTGGTGCAAAGGGCGAGGGCAAGAGCTTCTACGGCCCTGAGGAAGTCATTGTGGCTCTCAACGAGGGCGCCATCGAACTTCACGCCAGGATCAATGTAAGGCTTGTAGTCGACAAGCAGGATGAGTCCAAGGGCACCCACATGGTCGAGACTACCCCTGGCCGCATCATTGTCAACCAGTATGTGCCGGAGGAGGTTCCTTATGTGAATGAGGTTCTCGGAAAGAAGTCCCTCAGGAAGATCATTACCGAGGTCATCAAGAATACGGGTGTTGCACGCACTGCGCATTTCCTCGATGACATCAAGAACCTCGGTTACGACAGGGCCTTCAGGGCAGGTATCTCCTTCAACCTCGGCGATGTGCTCATCCCTGAGGAGAAGTACAGGCTCATTGACGAGGGATATTCACAGGTCGAGGAGATCAAGGGCAACTACTCGATGGGTTTCATCACCAACAACGAGCGTTACAACAAGGTCATCGACCTCTGGACAACCATAGACAACAAGCTTACCGGAATCGTTACCAAGCAGATCTCCGCAGACCAGCAGGGCTTCAACCCTGTGTACATGATGCTTGACTCCGGAGCCCGAGGCTCTACACAGCAGATCAAGCAGCTCTGCGGCATGCGAGGCCTTATGGCCAAGCCTCAGAAGTCCGGAGCGGCAGGAGCAGAAATCATCGAGAACCCTATCGTGTCCAACCTCAAGGAGGGTATGACGGTGCTCGAGTACTTCATCTCCACCCACGGAGCCCGCAAGGGTCTTGCCGATACCGCTCTCAAGACTGCCGATGCAGGTTACCTCACCAGACGTCTTGTGGACGTTTCCCACGATGTCATCATCAATGAGGAGGATTGCGGTACATTGCGCGGCCTTATGGCAAGCGCCATCAAGAACAAGGACGAGGTCGTCGAGTCACTCGGCGAGAGGATTCTCGGACGTACCTCCGTGCACGATATCTTCAACCCGATTACCGGCGAGCTCATCATCAAGGCCGGCGAGGAAATCAGGGAGGCTACAGCCAACCTCATCGACTCACTGCCGATCGAGCAGGTCGAGATCCGTTCCGTGCTTACCTGCGAGTCCCGCAAGGGAGTCTGCGCGAAGTGCTACGGACGTAACCTTGCCACCAGCCGCATGGTCGAGAAGGGCGAGGTTGTCGGAGTCATCGCAGCCCAGTCCATCGGTGAGCCTGGTACCCAGCTTACCCTCCGTACATTCCACGTGGGAGGTACCGCTTCCAGCACGGCCGCTGATTCCACCATCGAGTCCAAGTACAACGGAAAACTCCAGTATGAGGAGCTCAGGACTCTCGAAAGGGAGACTGTCGACGGTCTCACTGAGGAAGTCGTTGTCAGCCGTATGGCCGAGCTCAAGATTGTGGATGAGAACACAGGCATCACATTCTCGCACTATGATGTTCCTTACGGCTCTGTCATCTACAAGAAGGATGGCGAGTCTGTCAAGAAGGGAGACCTCATCTGCGAGTGGGATCCGTACAATGCCATCACCATCGTCGAGACCACAGGTACTGTACGTTTCGACAATATGGAGAGCGGCGTGACCTTCCGCGAGGAGAGTGCCGATGAGTATTCCAACAACAAGGACAAGGTCATCATCGAGGCCAAGGACAAGACCAAGAACCCTTCCATTCTCATTGTCGGAGACGAGGGCGAGGTGCTCAAGCAGTACAACCTGCCTGTAGGTGCCCACGTGACAGTCAGCGACGGAGAGAGCGTGAAGATCGGCGAGGTCATCATCAAGATTCCTCGTGCCATCGGCAAGTCCAACGATATTACCGGAGGTCTTCCTCGAGTTACCGAACTCTTCGAGGCCAGAACCCCTTCCAGCCCTGCCATCATCTCCGAAATCAACGGTGAGGTCATCATGGGCAAGGTCAAGAGGGGTAACCGCGAAATCATCGTCAAGAACAGGTCAGGCGTCGAGAAGCATTATCTCGTACCTCTCACCAAGCAGATTCTCGTTCAGGAGAATGACTACGTGAAGGCCGGTTCAAGACTTTCCGACGGTGGTATATCACCTACCGACATCCTCAATGTCCTCGGTCCTGTAAAGGCTCAGGAGTACATTGTGAATGAGGTTCAGGCGGTTTACCGTCTCCAGGGTGTGAAGATCAATGACAAGCACTTTGAAATCATTGTCCGTCAGATGATGAGGAAGGTGCAGATCAACGATCCGGGCGACACCGAGTTCCTTCCAGAGGAGCTTGTGGACAAGTGGAAGTTCATGGACACCAACGATGATATCTACGGAAAGTACTATATCGTCGACAGCGGAGACTCCCAGAGATATTCTGCAGGACAGATTGTCAATGCCCGCGAGATGCGCAACGAGAATGCATCCCTCGAAAGACAGGGTCTGGCAATGATGGCTGTCCGCGAGGCAAGGCCTGCGACTGCAAGCCAGGTTCTCCAGGGTATTACAAGAGCTGCCCTCAAGACCGACAGCTTCATTTCCGCCGCTTCCTTCCAGGAGACTACCAAGGTACTCAGCGAGGCCGCAATCCGTGGCCGCGTCGATGACCTCGAGGGCCTCAAGGAGAATGTCATCTGCGGACATCTCATTCCGGCCGGAACCGGTCAGAAGGAGTTCCAGGACATCGTGGTAAGCAGCAAGGAGGACTACCTCAAGGAGATGAATGATCTCTAGTGGATAGCCTTATGATAATGAATGAGAGGGTGGTCATCAGGCCATCCTCTCATTTTTTTATCTTTTGTCGATGCTGGTGTATTCCCTTTCCTCCGTCACGCATCTGTACGCAGGGCGGATAATCCGCCGTCCCTCGAAATTGAGTTCCTCATTGCGGTGGGCGCACCATCCTACAAACCCCAGTATTTCAGATTGTAACCGGATTCGATCTGCACCTCCACCCTGTCCTTCAACTCGGGGAAGAAGTCAATGCCGGATCAAGCCGGTCTACGCTCATTGCGCATTTCTGGAGGTTCTCGTTCCGGGGCCTGTTGTACATCACGAAGGCGATGCACTGCTCCCCGGCCAGGACGGCCTTGAAGAAAGCATCCGGGACCACTACCTTGTTTCTGCCGATGGTGCCGTAGGCATTGTCCATCAAGAGCGGCCCCGTGACGACAGTAACGCTTCCGAACTTCTTTGCCCAGCCCCTGACCTTCTCCTCGAGGGTTTTCCATTGCCCGTTGTTCAGCGAAATGTCCTGCGGGCAGCAATTGGTGAAGTAGAATGATTCCTGCATTGCCCTTTCGCACCACTTGAAGTCGCCGGCAGGAGCCATGTGGCCTCTCGACCAGCCGGAGTTTCGATAATCACTGTCCTCCGCCTGCGGCAATGACAAAGACGGGTCCGGCACGAAGTTCAGACCGCTCCTGGAATAAGGCCCGTCAGTCTCCGCTGCCGTGAGCGTGTATCTGACCCATTTCGGAATACGGTATTCAGGGTTGTACATAACCTCGTAGGCGTAATATGCTATATGGGTTCCGCCCTTTTCCGGCTTTGGCGCAGCCGTCCCGGCATTGATCCAGCCTGTCAGCAGGACAAGGACCAGGCAGCAGGGGAGTATGTATGAAGTCGTCCGCTTTGTCATATTGATTTCTTTTGTTTCCGTGTCCTGGACATTTTCCTGCCTGCAAATTTAGGATGCGTATTGCTGATATCCAAATGTTCTGCACGTGCCTGACAATTCCCGGAAAACACTTATATTTGCATTCTGCGAATGGATAATTGACGCTGAAGATAACCACCAGTCATATATGAAAAATACAATTTTAGCATTTCTGGCCACAGTAGGCCTGGCCATTACCGCCTGCGACAATGAGGGCAATAAGAGTACAACGGGATTTGTCGAGGCGGCGCTGATGCCGTACGTTGAGAGCGGGCAGCTTGCCGGAGCGATCAGCGTGCTGTATAATGATGGCGTCGAGGAAGTGGCATGCGTGGGATATTCCGACCTGGCAGCGGGCAGGAAAATCACCATGGATGATGTCTTCATGCAATGCTCCCAGACCAAGGGATTCTGCGGTGTGACAATGGCAAAGCTCGTTGAGGAAGGCAAGGTCAGCCTCGATGACCCGGTGTCGAAGTACCTTCCGGAGTTCAGGGATCTCTGGGTCCTGGAAGGGGAGTCGGACAGCCTGAGGACATTGAGGCGGGCAAGGAACCCGCTGACAATCAGGATGGCGCTAAATCATACCGGAGGATTTCCGTTCGAGGCAAGTGTCAAGAGGAATGATGTCAGGGGCGGTGGCTGGTCCGGAGGTGCGCCGATCCGTCAGGTCGCTGCGGTTGCGGCTGATTCACCTCTCCGTTTTGAACCGGGCACGTCTGTATTGTACTCCAATACCGGAATCGACATTGCGGCAGCCGTGATCGAGGAAGTTACGGGAATGAAATGGGAGCAGTATCTGAAGCAGACCGTGCTTGATCCGCTCGGGATGAAATCCACCTGGTTCTGGCCTACCGACAGGCAGCTCAGGACCCAGGTCGAGATGTACAGGACACCGGAGGGAGGCAAGGCTGAATATGTCAGGGAGCATCCTTGGGAACAGAGGCCTTACAATGATTCACACGTGTTCGCATCAGCCGGTGCCGGGCTCTGGAGCACCGCCAATGACCAGCTCAAGTTCTACAAGATGCTTATGAATCTCGGGATGGGGGAGAACGGAGTCCGGATTCTGGAGGAGGAGACTGTCAAGTCCATTCTTGCGCGCTCCACCAGACCTGCGGGCTTCGATGGATATTCTCTCGGACTCGTTGCCCCTGTTGAGGATACCGAGGACTCATGGTTCGGACATGGCGGGGCCTGGGGCACCAACTGCATGGTCAACTGGCACAAGAAGCAGCTGAAACTCTTTGTCATTCAGATCTCTGACAGCACCTCTCCATGGTACGCTGACCTCGAGAAGGCTCAGAATGATTTCTTTGCGGCTGAGATTGACAATTCAGGTTCCGAGGCCTACACGGGCAGGACTGAATAATCACCTCTGCCCCTCTCAAATAAAAGAAGCTGACCGTCACCTGATGTGACCCCCAAAAGTTGGACGGTTTAACATTATTTAAGAAGCCTTCGATTG
>OBLI01000478.1_pt1 | contig 42318 bp, 31 predicted proteins | sample 1519701 | NCBI WGS metagenome assembly OBLI01 (sample SAMEA3663005, study PRJEB22513) | pig gut metagenome | biome: pig gut; feature: pig-associated habitat; material: faeces | place: France | collected 2012
AGGTGTACAACTGGTGACCAAGGTATGTTATTATTTGGAATTCTCGTATATTTATAAGCATTTGATTATCAACAAAAAAGCCCTCTGCTTAATTGCAGAAGGCTGTACATCGGGCGTGTATATAACTAATTGATTACCAATAGGTTATGCGGTTCTATTTCCCGATACAAAACTTCCGAAATATATTCCCCAAAACTTCCTCCGTTCCGATTTCCCCGACGATTTCCCCGAGATGATACAGCGCCTCGCGGAGGTCCTGCGCGATCAGGTCCGGCGGCAGCGTCGCCACCTGCAGCCCGTCGCGGACACGCCCGAGAGCCGTCGCAGCGCGCACCAGCGCCTCATAATGCCGGATATTCGTCACCAGGGTCTCGTCAGTGTCGCCCGTAATCCGTCTGCCGATTTCCGCCAGGGTTTCTGTCAATGCTGCCAGACCGTAACCTGTTTTTGCGGATATCGGAATCAGTTTGGCGGAGATGCCTTTCTCGCGTAAGGTTGCTTCTATTTTCGCCATCTTTCCGGTCTTGTCTGCATCACCAGCCCCATAACCAGTCCCGGCATAACCGGCCCCTGCATAACCTGCGACATGACCTTCACCGTCCACTGACTCGCAGCCGTCGACATCACACTTATTGACCAACAGCAAAAACTCCTGGCCGGACGAAGAAGCATTGACCTTATCCCAAATATACTCCGCATCGGCCAGAACAGAATCCTCTCCGCGCGACAAATCGGTCATACCCAGAACGATAGACGCCTCATCCATTTTCTTGAACGTCCTCTCGATACCGATCTTTTCGACCACCTCGTCAGTCTCCCGGATACCGGCAGTGTCTATAAACCGGAACATCACGCCGCCCAGATTCAGCGTCTCCTCGATAGTGTCACGAGTCGTGCCGGCGATGTCGGAAACGATCGCGCGATCCTCGCCGAGAAGCGCGTTTAGAAGCGTACTCTTACCAGTATTAGTTGCACCCACAATCGCCACGGGAACCCCGTTTTTGATGGCATTGCCACGACTGAAAGACTCTGTAAGACGCCCTATATGGGTCAATGCCTCATTTACCAAAGCCTCTAATTCAGAGCGACTTGCGAACTCCACATCCTCCTCGCTGAAATCCAGCTCCAGCTCCAGTAGGGAAGTCATCTTGAGAAGCTTCTCCCTGAGGTCCTTCAGTTCAGACGAAAAACCGCCCTTCAGCTGATTCATCGCCACCTTGTGAGAAGCCGCGCTCTGAGATGCTATGACATCCGCAACAGCTTCAGCCTGAGCAAGATCCATCTTCCCGTTCACGAAAGCACGACGAGTGAACTCGCCGGGAGCAGCGATACGCGCACCAGCATTGACAAGACCCTCCAGAATCGCGTTCACGATAAACCTGGAGGCATGGCACGAAATCTCGACCGAATTCTCGCCGGTGTAGGAGTGCGGCGCGCGGAATACGCTGACTATCACATTGTCCAGCACACTCCCGTCGGCCTCGAAAATCGTCCCGTAGCGCAAGCGATAGCCCTCGGTTTCAGCCAAGGACCCGCCTGAAAGATGAATGATTTTGTCGGCTATGGTCAATGCCTCTTTCCCGCTGACTCTTATTATTGAAATCGCTCCAGTGCCGGGAATCGTGGCCGGGGCACATATCGTTCCGTCCGTAAACTGATAATTCACCATAGAAACTAACCCAGAATCTGTTCAGCGTGATTTTTGGTGTTCACCTTATCGATAACATCGACAAGAATGCCTTTTTCATCGAAAATGAATGTCTTGCGCAGAATGCCCTCATAAACCTTCCCGTAAAGCTTCTTCTCGCCCCATGCGCCGAAAGCTTTGATTATCAATGCGTCCGTATCGGAAAGGAGAGGGAACGGCAATGTGTATTTGTCGCTGAAATTCTTCTGTGCCTTCACGCTGTCCTTGCTGATGCCGATGACATTGTACCCCAATGCCAGAAACTTCTCATAGTTATCCCTCAGGCTGCAGGCCTCCGCAGTACAACCCGGAGTATTGGCCTTAGGATAAAAATATACGACGGTCTTTTTCCCGATAAGATCACGGGAAGAGATTATGTTACCATTCTGGTCTTGAGCCGAAAAATCCGGCATAGGATTACCTTTTTCAAGCATAGCAAAAAAATTTATACCTGACAAAGTTACATAAAATTTCTTACGTTTCGCAAGTGCGAAACACCGCTTATGGAGCCCGAGAGGGCGAAAGTAAATCCCTTCCCCGAGGGGAGGGATTTAGGGTGAGGGTAACGTGTAAAGAAAATGTGCGTGGGGTTTACAGCCTTCGAACGAGTGATAACCCTCAAATAAGCGCTTGTGCTCAGCAAGCTTGACAACTTGCGAACTTGAGTAAAATTTGTATAATTACGACTTTTGAACCGGACAGCTATGCAAAGAGACGCGATAGACTTCGGCTCGCCGGCAGGATACGGGGATAACATAAAAATCATTATATTTGTCTGACTGCAGGACAAATAGCCAATGAATAATATAGCGTTTATCGATCTGGAAATCGACGGCCGCGGCAAAATTGTAGATGCCGGAGCCGTAAAAGCCGGTAAATCAATACATACATCACGCATCGCTGAATTTGTTGCATTTATCAGCGATGCCGATTATTTGTGTGGACATAATATCATCGAACACGATTACAAATATCTTAAGTCCTTTCTGCCGAAGGATTACGCCCTCATAGATACGTTATATCTATCGCCGCTGCTTTTTCCGAGAAAACCCTATCACCGGCTGTTGAAAGACGACAAACTGCTTTCGGATGAATTGAACAATCCGTTGAATGACGCGTTAAAGGCGAAGGAACTATTTGAGGATGAGGTCAATGCCTTCAACAACATTGATAAGCGCATGCAGCAGATTTATTACGAACTTACCGCAAGCGATATTCATTTCAAAGGCTTTTTCGACCAAGTCGGATATTCTCCCGACTGGCGCCCTTTCTTTCTGAAAAAATCCACCGCCGACAGCGTGAAAGAGGTCCTCGCAGGAAAGATTTGTGCCAATGCTGATGTCAATGCTGCAGTAAAGAATTCCAAAATCGAAACTGCCTATTCGATTGCTCTGATTTCGACAGATGACAGGAACTCTATAACAGCGCCTTGGGTCTTGAAAAATTACCCCGATACAGAACGTGTCATGAGGCAATTCCGTGAATCCAACTGCGGAAAATGTGATTACTGTATTTCCAAAAGAGATCCTGAAATAGCCCTCAAACGTTGGTTTGGCTATGACCATTTCAGAAAATTCGGTGGAGAACCGCTACAGGAAAATGCAGTCAAGGCCGCTCTACAGGGGCAATCGATATTAGCCATATTTCCCACAGGTGGCGGAAAATCATTGACCTTCCAAATTCCGGCGCTCATGGCGGGGGAGTCCGTGCGCGGACTGACGGTCGTGATATCTCCACTTCAGTCGCTGATGAAAGACCAGGTCGAGAACTTGGAGAAGAAGGGGATAGCTGATGCTGTGTATATCAATGGGTTACTATCTATGATAGAGCGTAAAAATGCTCTGGAAAGAATTGTCTCAGGAGAAGCGTCGATTCTGTACATCGCACCGGAGTCATTGAGATCCAAGACGATAGAGAAGGTGTTGATGGGCAGGACTGTTGTCCGTATAGTAATCGATGAAGCCCATTGTTTTTCTGCCTGGGGACAGGATTTCCGCATCGAATATATGTATATCGCGGACTTTATCAGACAGTTGCAGGCAAAAAAAGGCGTTGATACGCCCATTCCGGTATCGTGTTTTACGGCGACGGCCAAACCTAAGGTTGTCAGCGATATAGCAGATTATTTCCGCAACAATCTCGGCTTGGAATTGAAATTATATACTACGGATGCGGCTCGAACGAATCTGCATTATACTGTCTTGTATCGAAATGAAGATGAGAAGTATCAGACCCTGAGAAATCTTCTCAATGACAGCGACACACCGGCGATTGTCTATGTGACGAGGACTAGAACTGCTGAAAATATCGCTGCCCGCCTGAATCGGGATGGTTTACAGGCCAAAGCGTTTCACGGTCAGATGGATACGCGAGTGAAAGTCCAGGCGCAGGATGATTTTATAAATAACAGGGTACGGATCATTGTGGCGACGTCCGCTTTCGGAATGGGCGTGGACAAAAGCGATGTCGGCCTCGTGGTACATTATGAAATCTCCGACTCGTTGGAAAACTACATTCAGGAGGCCGGCCGTGCAGGAAGGGACGTGAATTCAGATGCTGACTGCTACGTTCTTTACAATGATGACGACCTGAACCGTCACTTTATATTGTTAAACCAAACTAAACTGACACTCAGCGAGATAAATCAAGTCTGGCGCGCTGTCAAGAACCTGACATCGAAGCGTTCGACGATAACGATTTCTGCCCTTGAAATAGCAAGGAAGGCCGGGTGGGATGAGATTCGTGACGTCGAGACCAAAGTGAAGAGTGCCATAGCCGCGTTGGAGAATGCCGGATTCATCAAGCGCGGAATGAATAGTCCATGCATATTTGCGACCAGCATTGTCCCTCGGACGATGGATGAAGCCGTAGATAAAATTCTGAAATGCAAGGACTTTACCGAAGAGGATAAGGTCAATGCCCGCCGTATTATCAAGTCGCTGATTTCTGAACGGAGTCGTTCTAAAGCAGGAACAGCGGAGGCGGAATCGCGTGTGGATTACCTGTCCGATATGCTGGGCATTGAAATAAGGACCGTTATAAACATTGTAGAGAACATGCGTATGAACGGCATCCTCGCCAAAGATAATGATATGACAGCGTATCTTCGGGTGAGTATGATCCGAAAATTCGATTTTTACTGTAAACTTGAGAAAAACATCATCGATTCCATCTCTGGAGATGATTATAAATTCAGCATTAAAGATCTGAATGAAAAGGCATTGGCCTCTGGAATCGCAAATTCTACCGTCAAGGATATCAGAACGATCTTGTATTTCTGGATTATAAGTAACTATATGGAAAAGACATCATTGTCAGAAGAATATATAGTCGTCAGATTGAAGGAGTCGCATGATAAATTCAGTGAGGATATAGACAGAAGACATGCAGTTGCGAGATACATATTGAACAAGTTCAAATCCCAGCCTCATAACAGTGAGCAAGACATAAAGGTCGATTTTTCATTGACAGAACTGGTCGAAGGCTATAATTCCGACAGTTTGTTCCAGATGACACTTGCAGATACCAAAGTGGTTGAAGAATCTCTGTTGTTCTTGTCTAAAACCGGAATCGTGAGTGTCGAGGGTGGATTCATGGTGCTTTACAACAAGATAGAACTTGAGCGTCTGAATATGGATAACCGCAGCCGGTACAAGAAGGAAGATTACAGAAACTTGGACGATTTTTATCGGCAGCGTATACAGCAGATCCATATCGTCGGGAAATATGCCAACATGATGGTTGCAGATGAAAAGAAAGCATTGGAATACGTCCACGACTACTTTACCATGGATTTCAAGGCTTTCATCAAACACTATTTCGACAGCAAGGAAATGGTGGAAATAAACCGTAACGTCAGTAGAAAGAAATTTGACGAAATATTCGGAAGCCTCACGAACGTCCAAAGCAGCATAATAAACGACAGGGATTCCCGTTTCATAGTCGTCCCTGCCGGTCCGGGAAGTGGAAAAACCTATGTTCTGGTCCGTAAACTGGCATCATTGATCCTGATGGAAGATATCAAGTCTGAACAGCTCCTGATGCTGACCTTCTCGCGGGCTGCGGCTACGGAATTCAGCAGGCGACTTACAGACCTTATCGGAGGCGCTGCCAGATTCGTGGAAATCAAGACTTTCCATTCTTATTGCTTTGACTTACTGGGGAAAATAGGAACCGTGGAAGACTCTGAACACGTTGTGAAGGATGCTGTGGAAGCTATATCAGCGGGTAAAGTCGAAAGCAGTCAGATCACCAAGTCGATTCTTGTAATCGATGAGGCTCAGGATATGAGTGGTGATGAGTTTGCCCTCGTAGAAAAACTGATCATGAACAACGAAGATATGCGCGTTGTCGCAGTGGGGGATGACGACCAGAATATTTACGAATTCAGGGGTTCGGATTCCAAATATTTAAAGTCTCTTATATCTGCCTATGGAGCAACAGTTTACAATATGATCGACAATTTCCGCAGTTCTGCGGAAGTCGTGTCTGCCGCCAATGCTTTCATCCGTGAGGTCCCGAACCGGCTGAAAGCTGTCCCGATTAAAGCTGTCCTCCAGTTTCACGGGAAGGTCAATGCCGTTTTCCATCGCTCCCTGAATTATGAGCAGGCTATTGTCAATGATATTGTTTCAGACAGATATGACGGCTCCACATGTGTGTTGACTTTTACCAATGAGGATGCACTTGTCATGACGGCATTGCTGAATCACAATGGATATAAAGCTCATTTGATACAATCGAAAGACGGGTTTAATCTTCAGGACCTTGCTGAACTGCATTATTTTCTTGGTCTTGTCAGGAAACCCGGCGTATCGGCTGTCGATCCGGATGATTGGGAAAAGGCGAAGTCTGCTGTACGTGAAAGATATTCCGTCAGTCAGAGTCTTGAACTTGCGATGAATTGTATCAGTGGGTTCGAGTCGGAAGGCAGACGCATTATATATATGTCTGATTTTGAGAATTATCTCCAGGAATCTCAGCTCGAGACTTTTTCTCCCGGGAAGGCTTCGGAAATAGTTGTTTCGACTATCCATAAGTCCAAGGGGCGGGAGTATGACAATGTTTATGTTTCTCTCAAGGGACTTCGTCAGATGACGGACAAGGAACGTCGAGCCGTGTATGTCGCGATGACGCGTGCGAAGAATAATCTTTCTGTGCATTACGATAATCAGTTTCTTTTCAGTAGAGATGTGGCATCATCATTCACTTTCCGTGTAGATGAACATGATTATGGACAGCCTGGTCAAATTCTTATGCAGCTTGGGCATAGAGATGTGATTTTAAGCGCATTCCTGAAGAAGTGGATTCCTTTTGACGCTATTCATTCAGGTTGTCCGCTATCCGTGCAGCCCGACGGTTTATACTATGGCATCGACAGCAAACCTGTCCGCGTCGTGAAATTTTCCGAGGCGTTTTTAAATACCTACAATTCGGTCATTGCCCGTGGTTATGTCCCGTCTTCCGCACGAGTTCGCGCGCAAGTCTTCTGGCATCATGAAGATAAGGAATCTGTCCCACCCGTGTGGCACGAGGATATCATTCTTCTCCCAGACATAACATTTGATATTACGCAAAATTTGGTCATGTAAAAAAAAGGTTTTAACTTTGGCGAAACATTTTAGAAACCCGCTGAAAAGGTTAAAGTTTTTTTGGATTATTTCTGAAAATATTATAAATTGTAGCCTCGTTGGGTGGATTTTGTTTGAGATTGATATTTAAAAATTATTAACACGTTCCTGAAATTCAGGAATACTAATGACTTAATATTGCATATTTGCTATGGAAGTTAAAAATGCTGTAGCCGGAACATTGGAATCTGGAGATATTATGATTCAGATTGCACCGGCGGAAACCAAAGGTTTGCACATTGACCTTGACAGCTCTGTAGCCGCTCAGTTCGGTCGCCAGATCCGCAAGGTCATCGAGGAGACCCTTACAGATTTCGGTCTTGAAGATGCTGATATCAAAGCAGTGGACAAAGGTGCCCGCGACTGTACGATTCGCGCAAGAGTGACAGCGGCAGCTGTACGTGCTACAGGTAAAGATGTTTGGGCTTAATCAGTTACGGTTATGGAAAGATTAAGAAGAACGATGATGTTCGTTCCGGGAAATAATCCCGGAATGATGCAGGATGCCTTCATTTATGGTCCTGACTCTATTATGCTCGACCTTGAGGATTCTGTTACCATGGCAGAAAAAGACGCAGCACGTCTGCTCGTCTATAATGCATTGAAGTCTATCGATTACGGCGATACCGAAATGGTTGTCCGTATTAATCCGCTCAGCACTCCTTACGGACGCAAGGACGTTGAGGCTGTCGTTAAGGCAGGTGTACATGTAATCCGTATGCCTAAGACTGAGACAGCTGACGAGGTCCGTGAACTTGAGGCTGAGATCGAGAAAGTGGAGACAGAACTCGGATGCGTAGGCAGAACCCGCATGATGGCAGCTATCGAAAGCGCCGAGGGAATCTGCAATGCATTCGCTATCGCCAAGGCTTCCAAGAGAATGATGGGTATAGCACTTGGAGCTGAGGACTACTGCGCAAATCTCAAGACACAGCGTACTCCGGGCGGAGCCGAGCTCCTTTACGCCCGCGAGACTATCGTGGTAGCTGCCAGGGCAGCCGGCATCGATGCTCTCGATACAGTATATTCGAACCTTGATGATATGGAGACATTCCGCAAGGAAGTTGAACTCATCAAGACCCTCGGATTCGATGGCAAATCTATTATCAACCCTCGTCAGATTCAGATTGTGCATGAGGTATTTGCACCGACAGAGAAAGCTATTGAAAAGGCGAAGAAGATTATTGCCGCCATTAAGGAAGCCGAGAAACGCGGCTCAGGCGTAATCGCTGTAAATGGTAAGATGGTTGACCGTCCTGTTGTGATCAGAGCTCAGCGCACCATCGATCTTGCCATTGCTTCAGGCATTTTAACAAAGGAGGAAGTTTATGAGTAGCATAAAAGATAGAGCTGCACTTATAAGTAAAGAAGCTGCAGTAATGGGCAAGCCAGTGTATGCAGGTGAAACACCTAAAAACACTACTTTCCGCAAGGACCTTCAAAAGATTCATTCTAAGGTAGTTACCTTGGAAGAGTCCATTAAACTCAGTGGCCTTAAGGATGGAATGACCATCTCTTTCCACCACCACTTCAGAGGCGGTGACAAGGTAGTGAACATGGTCGTCGGCAAACTCGCCGAGATGGGATTCAAGAATCTTCACCTCGCAGCTTCCAGCCTTTCAGACGTTCACGCACCACTTATCGACCATATTAAGAACGGCGTGATTACCAAAATCTCTACTTCAGGTCTCCGTGGAGAACTCGCAAAAGAAATTTCTCACGGCCTTATGAAGGAGCCTGTAATCTTCCGTAGCCATGGTGGACGTGGTAGCGCCATTGCAAATGGTGATTTGCACATCGACGTAGCGTTCCTTGCCGCATCAGCCTGCGACCCTGCAGGCAATGCCAGCGGTTACTCACGCTCTCCAAACGCAAAATCCATCTGCGGTTCACTCGGTTACGCTAAGCCGGACGCTCAGCACGCTGATAAAGTCGTGATTATCACTGACGACCTCGTAGACTATCCGAATACTCCTAACTCTATTTCAGAGCATGATGTGGATTACGTTGTCCTCGTAGATTCAGTCGGAGATTCATCCAAGATATCTTCAGGCGCTATCCGTGACACCAAGAACCCTCGCGATATCCTCCTCGCAATGAATGCTGCGAAAGTGATTATCAACAGCGGTTACTTTAAGGAAGGCTTCTCTATCCAGACCGGTTCAGGCGGAGCGTCACTCGCAGCAGTAAAATATATTCGTGAGGAAATGCTCAAACGCGGCATCCATGCGAGCTTCGCACTCGGCGGAATCACTGCCCACATGGTGAAGATGCATGAGGAAGGCCTCATCGACCGTTTGATCGACGTTCAGTCATTCGATAAGGTCGCAGCAGAGTCTATCAAGAATGACCCATTCCATAAGGGAGTTTCTGCCAATGAATATGCCAGCGCTGATGAGCCGGGTTCAGCAGTACACTACCTTGATATCGTTATCCTTTCCGCTCTTGAGGTGGATGTTAACTTCAATATAAATGTTCTCGTAGGAAGTGATGGTGTCATAAGAGGAGCTATCGGAGGACATCCTGATACAGCTGCAGACTCAGCGCTCTCGATTATCGTCTGCCCATTGATGCGTGGCCGTATCCCTTGCGTTGTGGATGAAGTTACCACACTCATCACCCCAGGCTCGACAGTCGATGTAGTCGTAACAGAGTACGGCATCGCTGTGAACCCTCGTCGTCCGGAAATTGCGGAGCGTCTGAGAAAGGCCGGATTGAAGATTGTTGATATTCATGATCTCAAGAATTTGGCTCTGAAGAATATCGGAACTCCTGATCCGCTTCCGTTCGGAGACAAGGTCGTAGGTGTCGTAATGAACCGTGACGGATCTGTCATGGATGTCATAATGAATATCGAAGACTAGCACTTATATTTATGGAGATTACGCTTGATCAGTTGTTGGCAAGTCGTGAGGAACGGGCGTCTTTCCAGAAGGAACTTTTGAAAAGTTATCCTGGAATGACCTTGGTTTGCCTTACCGTCATAATGCCCGGCAAGATCAAGCGTAATCTGCAATCCCTTGTAGTTGCCCAAGCCGCGGTCACGGCCATGGTTTCGGCTTTCGGAGACTCGATGCAGAAACTTGTGCTCCGTGACAGGCAGACAGGCTACGAGGCTTATTTGGAGACAACGCTTTCCAACGCGGAAGCGAAACTGAAGACGTGCAACATTGAGGATACCCATCCTCTCGGTCGGCTTTTCGACCTGGATGTCATCGACATTGACGGTATTCCGATATCCAGAGAAACGATTGGGCAGGGGCCGCGGAAATGTCTCATTTGTGACAATGAAGCCCGCTATTGCATGCGTAACCGCACTCATACCTTGAATGAACTTTCCGCTAAAATTGATGAAATGATTGAGGCCTATGTGCGATAATCGTCATTACATAAGCGAGGTTCCGCTGTCATTGAACTCGGTCCGTAAACGGGTGGAGGCATTCCTCTCGTCGAATGGATTGAGACTTGCAACGTTAGAACGCTATGTGGTCATTTCCAGAGATGAAGATGGTGACGAGATTATTGCCGGAGGCGGTCTCGACGGTAACGTTATCAAATGTGTAGCAGTGTCAGAAGCGGCTCGCAGTGAGGGACTTATGAATATTCTGGTGTCTCGTCTCATCGCCATTGCACATGAGGAGGGACACGATTCGGTTAAAGCATTTACCAAGCCGGCCAACGAAGATATCTTCAAGAGTCTTGGTTTTGAGCTTCTTGCTTCATCCAATAATGCGATACTGATGGAGAATGGAAGGGGAGGACTCCCTGAGTACAGAAAGTATCTGGAGTCTCTCGCGCGTCCCGGAAGAAACGGTGCGATCGTGATGAATGCGAATCCGTTCACTAAGGGACATCGTTATCTCATCGAACAGGCAGCGTCTCAGGTAGACAATCTATATGTAATCGTCGTAAAAGAGGACAGATCCAGATTCCCTTACGTAGAGAGGAAGGCGATGATAGAGGCCGGATGTTCCGGTCTTGATAATGTAATCGTCTGTGAAGGAAGTGATTATGCTGTTTCGGCAGCGACCTTCCCGACATACTTCCTCAAACAGTTGGATGATGCTACTCCTACACATATAGCATTGGACCTCGACTTGTTCGTGAAGCATATCGCACGTCCGCTCGGGGTTACAGTCCGTTTTGCAGGCAGTGAACCGGAGGATAATCTGACACATTGCTATAACGAAATGATGTCTGAGATTCTCCCTGCCGGAGGATATAATGCTACTTCACAGGAAAACGAAATCAAGTTTGTCGAGATTCCGCGTCTCGAACAGAACGGCAGGCCGGTAAGTGCGACATCGCTCAGAAAAGCATTGGATAGGGGAGATTTGAAGGCAGCTATGGAATTCGTTCCGGTTTCCACAGTGCCTTACCTCATAGCGGATTTGGCCGAAAGGTCGTTGAGACTGGAACTGGACACTACTCCGAAACCGGGTCTTGTAGACAAACAGGACAATGGATCCCACAAGGATATGGACTATGCGCTGATGTCTGCAAGTATCTCTGCATTAAGACCTTATCTGACAAAAATCGCCGTAGGGGCTGTGGCTGGTGTCAATGCTGCTGAAATCATGTCTATAGGCATTGACGCAGAAACCTCAATGCTGCGGGCAACCGGTGGGGTGAATACCCACAAGGGCGCGCTCTTTTGCATTGGCCTGTCAGTTGCGGCAGCCTCATTTTTGGCTTGCGGCACCGGGACTGTGGACGCGGACGCATTCAGGGAACTTGTTTCGCGCACAGCATCCCAAATTCCTTCAGCCCAGAGCACACATGGGGCGGAGGCTAAGAGAAATTTCAAGGTTGGAGGAGCATTGGAGAACGCCCGTGAAGCCTATCCTGAGCTTTTCTCTGCCTGGTTACCATACTACAGGTCTTTGGAGGGCGACCAGTATCGCTGCCACAAGACCTTGTTGTATATAATGACAAATCTTGACGACACCAATGTTCTCCACAGAAGGGGAGCGGAGGGGCTCGCTCATACGAAATCTGAGGCGGCAAAGCTGCTTGGGGACTTCAGTCTGAGCGGATTGGCGTCATTGAACCAAGATTTCATCAGGGAGAACATTTCACCGGGCGGAAGTGCCGACATGTTGTCCTTGACGATATTTATTGAGAGTATAATTATTAAAAACTAATACTAATACAACAAAAATTTCATTTTTATGGTTGAATTGATTCCACATGGCGTTTACCTGAAAGACGGCAAGACTATCGTCAATGATGCCGCAGGTATGCCGTCTGCCGATGAGGCCCGCGAAAATACTATCGCATACAGAATTCTCCGTGCCCATGACAAGGACGGAAGCAAAGGTAAGAAGTTGCGCGTCAAATTCGACGCTATGGCTTCGCATGACATTACTTATGTCGGAATTATCCAGACAGCTCGTGCCAGCGGACTTGAGAAGTTCCCGATTCCTTACGCGATGACCAACTGCCACAACTCACTTTGTGCAGTAGGTGGTACTATCAATGAGGATGACCATATCTTCGGACTTTCCGCTGCAAAGAAATATGGTGGTATTTATGTTCCTGCTAACCAGGCAGTTATTCATCAGTACGTGCGTGAGGCTCTCGCAGGTTGCGGCCGCATGATTCTCGGTTCTGACAGCCACACACGTTATGGTTCACTCGGTTGCATGGGTGTAGGTGAAGGTGGTGGAGAGCTCGTAAAACAGCTTCTCAACAACACTTGGGACATCAACGCTCCTGAGGTAGTTCTCGTTTGGCTCGAAGGCAAACCTAAGAAGGGTATCGGTCCTCACGACGTGGCTATCTCTCTCGTCAAAGCAGTGTTCGAGAATGGTTTCGTGAAGAATAAAGTACTCGAGTTCGCAGGTCCTGGCGTAGCGTCACTCCCTACAGATTTCCGTAACGGTATCGACGTGATGACCACGGAGACAACATGTCTCAGCTCTATCTGGATTACTGACGAGAAAGTCGAGGAATACTATAAGATGCACGAGCGCCCGGAGGCATACAAAGAACTTAAGCCAGGTGAGGTCGCATACTATGATTCAATGATCCGCATCGACCTTTCTGAGCAGGAGTCCATGATCGCTCTTCCATTCCACCCTTCGAACGCTTACACTATTCATGAGCTCCAGGCAGACCCTGAGGGAATCCTGAAGAAGGTAGAGGAAGATGCAAAGAACCGCTTCGGTGACAAGATTTCCATCGACCTTGAGAGCAAGATTAAGAATGGCAAGGCTTATGCTGACCAGGCTATCATCGCAGGCTGCTCAGGCGGTACCTATGACAACCTCAGCGAGGCTGCTTCCATCATGAAGGGCAAGACTATCGGAAACGATTACTTCACAATGTCTGCTTACCCTCAGTCCACTCCAGTTTACCTTGCAACCACACGTAACCATATCGCTGAAGAGTTGCTCGAGGCTGGTGTCGTAATCAAACCTGCATTCTGCGGACCTTGCTTCGGAGCCGGTGACGTTCCTGCAAACAACGGTCTCTCTATCCGTCATACCACACGTAACTTCCCTAACCGTGAAGGTTCTAAGCCAGGCCAGGGACAGATTTCTCTCGTATGCCTGATGGATGCACGTTCTATCGCTGCTACAGCAGCCAACGGCGGTGTCATCACAGCAGCCACCGACGTGCAGTACGAGGATACTCACAAGCCATACTCATTCGATGACCGCATCTACAAGAGCCGTATCTACAACGGATTCGGAAAGGCAGACCCTACAGTCGAGCTCCGCTACGGACCGAATATCAAGGATTGGCCTAAGATGTATCAGATGGAGGAGAACATGCTTCTCGAACTCGCTGCAGTTATCCACGACCCAGTTACCACAACTGACGAGCTCATTCCTTCAGGTGAGACCTCAAGCTACCGTTCAAACCCTCTCAAACTCTCTGAGTTCGCACTTTCACGTCGCGTTCCTGAGTACGTAGGTTTGAGCAAGCGCATCCAGTCAGAGGACCTCGACCGTCGCGCAGGAAAGACTCCTCAGCACGTTCTCGATGCTCTCGCAAAGGTTGGTGCCAATGCTGATAATACATCATTCGGTTCATGCGTATTCGCAAACAAGCCAGGTGACGGTTCTGCACGTGAGCAAGCTGCTTCTTGCCAGAAGGTTCTCGGCGGTGATGCAAACATCTGCTATGAGTATGCTACCAAGCGCTATCGCAGCAACTGTATCAACTGGGGTATCGTTCCGTTCACTATCGCAAAGGAAACACCTTTCGAGTATAAATCAGGAGACTTCGTTTACGTTCCCGGTATCCGTGAGGCTATCCTTTCCGGTAAGGAGGAAATCGATGCCAAGGTTATCAGCGCTGACGGCGTTAAGGATATCCACCTTTATTTCCAGAACCTTACAGCTGACGAGCGTGAAATTCTTGCGGACGGTTGCCTCATGAACTTCTACGCAGCTCAGAACAAGAAATAATCAGACATTAAACTATATTGTAATAACACTTAAATTATTGATAATTTTATGAAAAAAATTCAGATGGTTACTCCTCTCGTTGAGATGGATGGTGACGAAATGACAAGAATCCTGTGGAAGATGATCAAGGATGAACTCATCCTCCCATTCGTAGATTTGAAGTCAGATTATTATGATCTCGGCCTCGTTCATCGTGACGAAACAGCTGACCAGGTGACAATCGACTCTGCCAACGCTACCAAGAAGTATGGTGTTGCTGTAAAGTGCGCTACCATTACTCCTAACACACAGCGTATGTCTGAGTACAATCTTCATCAGATGTGGAAGAGCCCTAACGGAACTATCCGTTCTATGCTGGACGGTACTGTATTCCGTGCACCTATTACCATCCCTTCCATCTCTCCGGCTGTCAAGTTCTGGAAGAAGCCTATCACCATCGCCCGTCACGCTTACGGTGATGTTTACAAGGGAGTGGAGATTCGCGCAGAGGAACCTGGCGTAGCCAAGCTCGTTTTCGAAGGCGAAAGCGGCAAGAAAGAGGAGCAGATCATCCATAACTTCGCAGGCCCTGGCGTTATTCAGGGTATGCACAATACGGACAAGTCTATCCGTTCATTTGCCCACGCTTGCTTCAAGTATGCACTTGACATCAAACAGAGCATCTGGTTCGCAACAAAGGATACTATCTCCAAGAAGTATGACGGACAGTTCAAGGCTATCTTCGAGGATGTATTCAAGGAGTATGCTGAGGCTTTCGAGAAAGCAGGTATCGAGTACTTCTATACATTGATCGACGACGCTGTTGCACGTGTAATGCGTAGCGAAGGCGGATTCATCTGGGCTTGCAAGAACTACGACGGAGACGTTATGAGCGACATGGTTTCTACAGCGTTCGGTTCACTCGCCATGATGACCTCAGTTCTCGTCAGCCCTGACGGAAAATACGAGTATGAGGCAGCTCATGGTACCGTAACTCGTCACTATTACAAGTACCTCAAGGGAGAAGAGACATCTACCAACCCTATGGCAACAATCTTCGCATGGAGCGGTGCGTTCCGTAAGAGAGGTGAGTTGGATAACCTCCCTGAGCTTGTCAACTATGCTGACCAGCTCGAGGCGGCTTGCTTGGATACCCTCAATGAGGGCATCGTGACCAAGGATCTCGCTAACCTCATGGAAGGTGTTACACCTCAGGTGAAGAACTCAGCTGACTTCATGGCTGCTATCCGTGAGCGTCTCGAGAAACGTCTCGCATAACCGGGTATCATAATCTGAAACAATATGTCCCTCGCTTCCTTCGGAGCGGGGGATTTGTTTTTTGTCCGGGTTAAAACGTTTCTTCCGGACAAACTGGCTCAGAAAACACTTTTGTCCGGTGGATTGGCTTTTGACCGGACATTTTCATGCTTCAGGGCTAATGTGTCATGGTTGCCGGCGGCGGTCGGGTCTCCTGCGCTCAGGTGCTTCGCAATTCGCGCCTGAGCCCCGCCGCCGACCGGCTGCGAAGCATGGAACCTCGTCCTACAACGATTTACTGCAGAAAAATGCAGATTTTTCGTGAAAAAATCCTGAAAAAGTTTGGAAGTTCCGAAATAATGCCTACCTTTGCAATCCCGTTCGGAAAACAAGTGGTTACACTACTTGAGTTGAAAATAAAAACTTCAAAATCCGATATGGGAAATGGAGAGATTCGTTAGCTCAGTTGGTAGAGCACAACACTTTTAATGTTGGGGTCTCGGGTTCGAGCCCCGAACGGATCACGAAGTTTGCTTCCTTAGCTCAGTTGGTAGAGCACGACACTCTTAATGTTGGGGTCTAGGGTTCGAGCCCCTAAGGGAGCACCAAAACGGAGATCGGTAAGATCTCCGTTTTTTTGGTTTTTAGGCACTTTATATGTCATCACTTCATTACGAAAAAGAAATCGAGGTAAAGGCAAGCTACGACGTTATCGTGGCTGGAGCCGGCCCTGCCGGAATATGCGCTGCAGTAGCTGCGGCACGTAACGGCGCCAAAGTCGCATTGATAGAACGCTACGGCGTGATAGGCGGAAACCTTACTGCAGGCTACGTAGGCCCGGTTCTCGGCATGGTAGGCAAAGGAACCATGCGCGACGAACTCGTAAAACTCCTCGGCATTCCCGACAACGACATGATAGGCGAGACCGGAAAGGCCCACGACTTCGAACACGCCAAACTCGTGCTCGCCGAATTCGTGAACCATGAAAACATAGACGTGTACCTCCAGAGCTCGGTTTATGACGTGATAAAAGAAGGCGACACCGTACGGGGACTCATCCTCGCTACAAATGAAGGGCACTTCGCACTCCTCTCTCATGTTGTAATCGATTCCACAGGAGACGCTGTCGTCTCATTCCTGGCAGGAGCGGACATCGAAAAAGGACGCGAAGACGGTCTTATGCAGCCTGTAACGCTTGAGTTTACAATAGACGGCGTAGACGAAAATAAAGGTGTCATCTGCATCGGCGACGTCGACGATGTGAAACTCGGTGACGAGCGCTTCCTCGACTTCTGCAAACGCTGCGCAGATGAAGGAAAACTCCCTGAGAAACTCGCCGCAGTCCGCCTTCATCCTACAGTCCATAAAGGTGAAAGACAAGTCAATACCACCCAGGTGAATGGCGTCGACGTCACCGACACCAAGACCATCTTCCAGGCCGACCTCGAACTCCGCCGCCAGATCGAACTCCTCATGGAGTTCTTCCATAAGAACCTTCCAGGTTATGGGAATTGTCAATGCAAATCCAGCGGAACTACTACCGGTGTCCGTGAAACACGCCGTGTAATGGGGGATTATGTCATTACTGCCGAGGAACTTGCGGCAGGCAAGCGTTTCGATGACGTCATCGTGCATAAAGCTGAATTCATCGTGGATATCCATAACCCTGCAGGCGCAGGACAGGCGGAATCCAAAATCCAATACGTGAAACCATACGACCTGCCTTACCGCTGTTTCGTGCCCAGACATATCGAAAACCTCTATGTGGCAGGACGATGCATCTCCGGAACACACCGCGCCCACGCATCCTACCGTGTCATGTCCATCTGCATGGCTATGGGTGAAGCAGTAGGCATCGCCGCCTCACTCTGTGCAAAGAAAAAATGCACACCGAGAACCCTCGATGTGCACGAACTCCAAAACTGCATGACAAGTAAAGGCATTGACCTGTTCAGCTGAACTTTTTAGGGTATCTGAACAGAATCGCGAGAATCGCGAGCAGGCCGAGCGCGTACGGGTAGAACAGCCATCGGATGATGCTGATCGACGAAACTCCCGCGAGGCCCGAAGCCATAAGCATCTGTGCGCCATATGGCAACACTCCCTGGATCATGCACGAAAAAGTATCCAGGAGACTGGCCGATTTCCTCGGGTCCAGTCCGAATCTGGACGTGATATCCTTCGCGATCCGTCCCGTAGTCAGAATCGCAATCGTGTTGTTGGCTGTGCAGACGTTTGCCATACTGACCAATGCCGCTATACTGAACTCAGCCCCGCGCTTGCCGTTGATACGGCGCGTCAGAAGCTGTACGATATAATCGATACCGCCGTTCTCGCGAATGACCTCGAGCATGCCTCCGGACAGCATCGTCACGATGATCAGGTCGCCCATGCCCGCGATTCCGCTGCCGATGCTCCCGAGCCATGTCAGCCAAGAGAGCGACCCGTCCGCGAACCCGATAAGTGCGTTTATGACAATGCCGATTGACAATACCGCTACGACATTGATCCCGGACATGGCCAGTCCGATCACTGAAATATATGGGATAAGTTTATACCATGCGATTGAGGAAGGAGTCTCGATAGGGGCTACATTCTGTCCCATGAATATATAGACTAATGTAACCAGAACTGCAGCAGGAGCCGCTATACGGACATTGACCTTAAACTTATCGGACATCGAACATCCTTGGGTGCGGGTGGCGGCGATGGTGGTGTCAGAGATAAACGACAGGTTGTCGCCGAAAAACGCGCCTCCGGCTACGACTGCGGTCACGAAACCTACGTTCATGCTTGATTGTGAGGCGATTCCGGCTGCGATTGGCACGAGAGCGACGATGGTTCCGACGCTCGTTCCGATGGCCATGGAGATGAAGCAGGATGCCAGGAACAGGCCGGCAAGCAGCATTTTCGGCGGCAGAATGGCCAATGTCGCTGACACTGTGGCATCTATCGCGCCGATTTCCTTGGCGGTCTGGGCGAATGCTCCGGCCAGGATGAAAATCCACAGCATGAGAAGCACGCTCTCATGGCCGGCTCCGCGAGAGAAAGTGGCTATCTTGCTTTCGATCGGACCTTTCTTACTGATTAACAGTGCATAAGCTGACGCTATAAGAAATGCGGACGCGATAGGAACTTTGTAAAAGTCCTTCGCAAGGATGGATGACACAAGGTAAATGCCGAGGAATACCAGCAGAGGACTCAACGCCAGGAGGCCCTTGCCTCTGCCTATAGGTTCTCCGTTTCGTTCAAGTTCAGGTTTCATTTCGATAAATTTTTGCAAATATAGTCGGTTTTCTTTCCCTTTTTCATGAAAAATTGATAAATTTGCAAGCTTGTAGTTCTTAGAGACAAGTTTTCAGGTATTATTAACCCAGGAAAAGGAGGTCGTCATGATCACAATTTTTTACAGATCCTTCGGGAAAATACTGCTCTCTCAGTCGACAGCTGATCTGGCTGCCTTTAAATTGGAGGATGTCGTATGGATCGACTTGTTTTCCCCGAGCGGAGATGAGAAAAGGGCTACAGAATCCTTCCTGAATACTGAAATCCAGAGCCGTGCACAGGCAGAGGAGATCGAGAGTTCATCACGATTCTCAGAAACAGATACAGCTATATTTGCAAATACTAACTTCCTTATCCCTGGTCCTGAAGAATATGCCATGGAGGCTGTTTCATTTACATTGGTCGGAAACGTGCTGACCACATTGAGAGACGTGCCTCTCCGAAGCTTTACCGAACTGCAGCGCAAGATTCAGGCGGTGCCGAGACTGTTCCCGAACGGATATTGGGTGTTCGTGAATATCATGGATCAGCGAGTCGACCTCGATGCCGATATGATCGAGCTTATGTCCAAGGAAATCGCGCAGTACAGCAAACGAATAAACCAGCAGGAAGATATTAACGAAGATTTCCTTCTCGACATTAACCAGTTGCAGGATAATACTATGCTTGTCAGAGAGAATATCGTCGATAAACAGCGTCTCATCTCCAACATGATGAAGAGCGACAAATATCCGTCCGAGCTGGAGCCCAGGTTCAATGTCCTTCTGCAGGATATTTCCTCACTTATAAATCACTCGAATTTCAGTTTCGAGCGTCTGGAGTATCTGCAGGATACCGTAGTCGGTCTTATTAACTTGGATCAGAACCGTATCATGAAGATATTCACGCTGATTTCACTCCTTTTGATGCCGCCTACGCTTGTAGCGAGCTTCTACGGAATGAACGTGGACCTTCCGTTAACGGACAAACCATGGTCCTGGCTACTTATTTTGGGATTCATGATATTGTCGCTTGCGATTATTCTTTTCTTGTTCCAAAGAAGAAAAATGCTGTAAATCTTTTGGAAATCAGAATATTTTAACTAATTTTGCGCCGCCTTTTGTGGGGATGGCGTATTCTGCCATGTCTGCACAGGTACAATAAATAATGTTAAACTACTAGTTTTTATTCAAGTATTATTATGGAAGAAAACAAAGTTGCAGTAGAGGCTCAGGCTGCTGAGGCTCCTGTAAAAGAAACCAAGAAGGCTCCGCTGAACGCTTCAGTGGCTCCTGACCAGTTCGACTGGGACGCATTCGAAAAAGAGGCTGCTTACGGTGACCAGGACAAGTCATCTATCGAGGCTGCTTATGACAAGACCCTCTCTAAAGTATCTGAGAATGAGGTTGTAGAGGGAACTGTTACCGCTATCAACAAGAGAGAGGTTCTCGTAAACATCGGCTACAAGAGCGAAGGTGTTATCCCTGCTCCTGAGTTCCGTTATAACCCGGATCTCAAAGTCGGTGACAAGGTAGAAGTTTTCGTTGAGTCTCCAGAGGACAAGAAAGGTCAGCTCGTACTTTCACACAAGAAAGCTCGTCAGCTCCGTTCTTGGGATATGGTTAACGAGGCATTCGACAAGAACGAGATCGTTAAAGGTTATGTCAAGACCCGTACAAAGGGCGGTATGATCGTAGACGTATTCGGAATCGAGGCCTTCCTCCCTGGTTCACAGATCGACATCCGTCCTATCAAGGATTACGATGCATATGTTGACCAGACAATGGACTTCAAGATCGTTAAGATTAATCAGGAATTCCGTAACGTTGTCGTTTCTCACAAGGCTCTTCTTGAGGCTGAACTCGAGAAGCAGAAGAGCGAGATCATCGGCAAACTCGAAAAAGGCCAGGTTCTCGAAGGAACAGTCAAGAACATCACCAACTATGGTGTATTCGTTGACCTCGGTGGTGTCGACGGTCTTATCCACATCACAGACCTCTCTTGGGGCCGCGTAAACAACCCGGAGGAAGTTGTTAAACTCGATGAGAAGATTAAAGTTGTTGTCCTCGACTTCAACGAGCAGCAGAAGAGAATCGCTCTCGGTCTCAAACAGCTTACCTCTCATCCTTGGGACAGCCTCGATCCGGATATTAAAGTTGGTGACAAGGTTAAGGGTAAAGTCGTTCTCATCGCTGACTACGGCGCATTCGTTGAGATCAAGCCAGGTGTTGAAGGACTTATCCACGTTTCAGAGATGTCATGGTCTCCAAGACTCCGTATCGCTCAGGACTTCTTGAAAGTCGGCGACGAGGTAGAGGCTCAGATCCTTTCACTCGACAGAGAAAACAGAAAGATGTCTCTCGGTTTGAAGCAGCTTACTGCTAACCCTTGGGAGAACATCCGCGAGAAATATCCAGTAGGCTCAGAGCACAAGGCTGTTGTCCGCAACATCACAAACTTCGGTGTGTTCGCAGAGCTTGAGGATGGTATCGAGGGTCTCGTACACATCAGCGACCTCTCTTGGGACAAGATCAAACATCCGTCAGAGATGGTTCAGGTAGGTGACACTATCGACGTAGTTATCCTCGACTTCGATGAGGCTAACCACAAGCTCAGCCTCGGTCACAAGCAGCTTCTCCCTAACCCATGGAACGAGCTCGAGAGCAAGTATCCTGTAGGAACAACTGTAGAGGCTACTGTAGGTTCAGCTACTGACAAGGGTGCTAATGTTACACTCGAGGACGGTACTGAGGGATTTGCATTCAAGAAAGACCTCGTTAAAGAGGATGGCAAGCAGGCTGTAGAAGGCGAGAAACTTCCATTCGTAGTTACCGAGCTCAGAAGAAGCACCAGAAAACTCTTCCTCTCACACCTCAAGACTTATGCTGAAGTGAAGGCTGAGAAGGCTGCTGCTGAGGCAGATAACACTAAGAAGTCTGTCAAGAAGATTAACTCTAACATCGAGAAGACAACTCTTGGCGACATCGATGCACTTGCTGCTCTCAAGGACAAATTCGAGAAAGGTGAATAATTTTACTCTAAAAATAATGGGCACGGCTTCGGCCATGCCTGTTATTGACAGATATCAGAGCGCTCACGTACTTGAAGTACATGGGCGCTTGTTTTTAATTGACTGCGGTGAAGCGGTGCAACGGCAGATGATCCGCTACAAGGTCCCGCTGGCCAAATTGGATACCATCTTCATTTCCCATATACATGGCGACCACCTTTTCGGACTGTTCACATTGCTTTCGACATTGGGACTCTCCTGTAAAGTTACTCCGGTCGTGATTTATGGCCCGTCGAACTTGTGCCCGCTACTCAAATCATTCATGTCATTTTACGGGAAAGGAATAGGTATCACCGTAGATTTCCATCCTCTGTCAGTGAAAACCCCGGAAGTCATCTACTCCACGAAATCGCTTGAAGTTCTGGCATTTCCGCTGAATCACAAGATAGAAACCTATGGATACATGATTAGGGAAAAACTCCCGCAGCTGAACATCCGTAAGGACGCACTGGACAAATACGACTTCACGAAAACCGAAATAGGCGCTTTGAAAAGGGGAGAGGACATCCTCCGTCCGGCCGGTCCGGATGACGGGGCCACTTTCCTTAACGGCTTCATAAAACATTCCGGAACAGACGAACCTCTGCTCATAAAGAATGAAGAAGCAGCCTATCTCCCTTATGTACCACGCAGTTACGCATATTGCAGCGACACTGCACCCTTCCCTGAATTGTCTGAATGGGTGAAAGGCGTAGACCTGCTGTATCACGAGACTACATATCTGGATCAATATCAGGACCAGGCGGCGAAGCGTTTCCATTCCACCACGAAACAGGCTGCCCAATGCGCACTGGATGCCGGTGCGAAGAAGCTCGTGATAGCGCACTACTCCTCCAGATGCCGTGATGCTTCCAAATATGAAGCGGAATGCAGGACGATTTTCCCTGAGACATACGCTGCCAACGACGGAGATGTGTTTGAAATATGAAACATAGAATTTTTCTTATTACAACTGCGGCCCTGATGTCGGTAACGTTGCTGATTTCCGCAGCCGGTCCAGGAGATACTCCGCAGGAAAAGTATATACAAAAGTATGCCCCTGTGGCAGTCAGCGAGATGTACCGTTCAGGAGTCCCGGCGAGCATTACGCTTGCCCAGGGCCTTCTGGAATCCCGTTATGGCCTCTCTGAACTCGCCGTGAACGGAAACAACCACTTCGGCATCAAATGCCACGACTGGACGGGAAAGAAAATCTATCATGATGACGACCGTCGCCAGGAATGTTTCCGCGCCTATAAGAGTCCTGACGAAAGTTTCAGCGACCACTCCGATTTTCTACGTTACAGGGATAGATATAAGTCCCTGTTCGATAATGATATAACGGACTATAAAGCTTGGGCTCACGGCCTGAAAAAAGCCGGTTACGCCACCGACCCTGCCTACCCGTCGAAGCTGATCAAGCTCATCGAGGACTATCGCCTCTACGAGTATGACAAGATGAAGCCCGAGGCTTTCGCCCAGAATAATTCCTCCCGCAAGCCCGAAAAGGGTAAGGTCAATGCCGGAGAAACCTCGTCTCCAATCGTCATGCCGGCAGCATTGACAAAAAAACAGAAGCGAGCCGAAAGGAAGGCGACGAAGCATCATACTCAGGAAGTTACGGAGGTGACGGACCAGATACCTGAGTCACCTCATGCATTGGAACAGCCCAAGAAGGTCAGCGAAAAGCGCGCGTCCGAGATATTCTCGTTCTCACTCTCGCGACAGGTTTACTCGAACAACGGTGTCCCTTTCATCTATTCGGCGGAAGGGGAGAGCTACGGTTCTATCGCGCACGACTATAATCTTTTCGTGCGTGAAATATTGAAGTTCAATGATGCTCCGAGGGATTGTTCATTGGCTCCGGGAACAGTCATTTATCTGAAACAGAAAAAGAATCAGGCTCCTAAAGGACTTGAGAAATATATTTCTGATGACGGAGGCGAAACTATGCGTGATATTGCGCAGCGTTTCGGTATCCGTCTTAAAGACCTCTGTAAAATGAATCAGCTCAGCGAAGGGCATGTAACCTTACCTGGCGATGAGCTTGATCTAAGAATTGTGAAATAATGAGTAAGAAAAAGTCAGCGAAGAAGGCCAAGACCAGGAGTCTTCCTCTCATGATAACCATTCTGTCGGCTTTAGTCATTGCATTTTTCCTCTGCGGGTTTATCGGCGGCAGGATTTATTATGACAGACGCTGTCCGAACTTTTCCGATAAGGCAGAGATATATGTTTATCCTAACATGAACATCTCCGATGTCATGGAGGAGATTGTTTCTAAGAATATCGTAAAGAAGCGGGGAAGCCTTAAACGTGCGCTCAGGCAGGAAGGACTGCTTTCAGGCGAGGATAAACCGGGCGAAAATGCTTTGAAACCAGGACATTACACCATAACTGCGGATAATTCCAGCATGTATGTGGCGCGTATGCTCAGGAACGGCTGGCAGACTCCCGTGAAAATGGTACTCTCCGGCTCTATGCGTCATAAAAGCGTGATTGCCAGGAAGATAAGCAGGCAGATGATGATGGATTCACTTACAGTTATGAATGCACTGCGCGATTCTGCCTTACTCTCGAAATATGGCTTTACTTCCGAGAACGTGTTTGCTCTGTTCATGCCTGATACTTATCAGGTTTATTGGACGGATTCCATAAATGTGATTTTGGATAAGCAGAAAGCTGCATACGACTCATTCTGGACGGAAGATAATGTAAAAAAGGCTAAAGCCCAGGGACTTACGAAAATGGAAGTATCCACGTTGGCCAGCATTGTCAGATGCGAATCGAACCATATTCCGGAATACCCGCTGATTGCCGGCGTCTATCTGAACCGTCTGCATCAGGGTATGAAACTTCAGGCTGATCCTACCATTGCATATTGCTATGAATTTACATTGAACCGAATCCTCAGGAAGCACCTGAAATATGATTCTCCTTACAATACATATATGTATGCAGGACTTCCGCCGGCACCGATTTGTGTTCCCGGGAAAGATGCTATGGAGGCTGTTCTTAATCCGCAAGGCGGTAAGGATCTGTTCTTCTGTGCAAGTCCGGATTTCAATGGTACACACTTGTTTGCGGCTACGTATTCGGACCATTTGAAGAATGCCAGAGCATTTCAGAAAGCATTGACAGCCAAGCTTAAAGCCCAGCAGCAACAGCAAAAGCAGTAGACCACGCGGCCTGGAGATTAAAACCTCCTGTAACTGCATCTATATCGAGCACTTCGCCTGTGAAATACAGTCCGTTGTGCTTTTTGCATTCCATGTCGGCGGAGTTTATTTCACTTAATGCCACACCGCCACAGGTGACAAACTCGTCCTTGAAATTCACTCTTCCGATGATTTCTTCATTATCGGCGCAAAGTGTTGAGCACAATTTGTTTGTGGCTTTCTTTCCGAGGTCTGCCCATCTGGCGTCGCCGGAAATTCCTGACTTCTGACACAGGTGTTTCCAGAGACGTGTACTCAGTCGCGAAAGACCGGCATTGACCACTAACTTCTTCGAATTGGCTTCCGTCAGGAGGGCGATTTCTTCGTGAACTTCATTTTCAGTGCAGCCTGCCCAATTTATACAAAGCGGGGCGCGGTATTGCTTTTCGTTCAGGAATCTCGCAGCGTAAGAGGATAGTTTCAATGCTGCCGGACCGCTTAATCCCCAGTCTGTTACGAGTAGAATTCCCTCAGATGAAATTCCGCTGCCCGGGATACTCAGGCGTGTATGTTCCACGACTGTGCCCATCAGTGATTTGAGCGCGTCGTCGCCTGTGCGGAACGTGAATAGGGACGGGACTGTCGGGGTTATCCCGATATCTTGGGGCAGCATTGACCTTAAAAAATCAGCACTTGTGCCTCCGGAACTCAGAATCACATTGTCGAAATCTTCCTCGCGGCCGTCAGCGAAGGTCAGCCGGTAGCGGTGGTCTCCCAAGTCGGTGATTTTCAGGACTCTGGTTCCGCATCGAAGCTGTACGCCGGACTCTGACATCAGCCTTTCGAGGCATCTTACGATTTGCATCGCATCTTGGGAACATGGGAATACGCAGCCGTCTTCTTGTGTGGTGAATCGTATGCCTTCGTTTTCGAACCATGCTAATAAATCATTGGCAGAGAAGGATTTAAGGAGGCGTTTCATCAGATTTGTGCCGCGCGGATATACGTCTTTCAGACTGCGGACGTGCTCGAATGAGTTGGTGATGTTGCATCTGCCTCCACCGGTAACGGCAAGTTTAGCCATAGGTCTTTTGGCGGCCTCGAAAACTGTAATTTTCCAGTCCGGATGTCGTCTGTGCAGTAAAATGGATGTGAAACAGCCGGATGCGCCCGCCCCTATGATTGCCGTCGATTTCATTCGTTCTTATTTTTTACAAATTTAGTAAAGATGACTAATTGGGAAGCCATCTTTAGTGAAAATTTGTTAACTTTGATGGTAAACAATTTCTGAGGCATCATGGAGAAAGTTAATATAGATATTGTCAGTGAAAAATTTCCGCATTATGGGGAAGAAGGGAAGGCATTGATCCTGAAAGCCTGGCAGATTGCGGAGGAGGCGTTGAAAGAAGATTTGCGCGATAACGGGCATCCCTTCGTAGAGCATCCGCTGAATGTCGCCCTTATCGTTTCTGACGAGATGGGTCTTCAGGCTGAGTGTGTTGCAGCTGTTTTCCTTCATGAGACACTGAGAAAGCATCCTGACTACGATATCAAATCGGCGAAGTTCTCGTCTGAGGTTTACAAGATGGTGGAAGGTTTGGACAAGATCGCCACCATCAAGCCGAAGGATACACGTCTCGAGGCTGAGAATTATAAGAAACTTATAGTCCAATACTCTACAGATCCGCGAGTTACGGTGCTTAAGATAGCTGACCGTCTGGAGGTGATGAGGCATTTGGAGATGTTTCCGAAGCTTTCGCGTGAGAGGAAAGTTCTGGAGACGTTGATGCTATATATCCCGTTGGCTCATCAGTTGGGATTGTATAACGTGAAGAGTGAACTGGAGGATATTTATTTCCGGTTTGCTGATCCTGTGGAATATCGATTGATTACCAATAAGTTGAAAGCGACAGAGAAGGATAGGGAGAAGTTGACGGAAGAGTTTATCCGTCCGCTTGCCCGAAAACTTTCTGACGCAGGCATCAAATACAAACTCAAGATCAGGACCAAGACTGCATACTCTATATATAAGAAGATGCAGAAGCAGAAAGTTCCGTTCGAGGGTGTGTATGACGTGTTCGCCATACGATTCATAATCGATTGTGATACAGATCATAAGAATGAGGTGGACCTTTGCTGGAAGGTCTATTCTTATGTGACTGAAGAGTATGAAGCCGACACGGACAGATTGCGAGACTGGCTCTCCAATCCTAAGCCGAATGGTTATGAATCCCTGCATATAACAGTCAAGAATAAGGATGGTGCGTTCATAGAAGTCCAGATCAGGACTAAGCGCATGGATGACATCGCGGAGAACGGACATGCCGCACATTGGTCGTACAAGGGTATTAAGCACGAAGTTACGATGGACAAGTGGCTTACATCCGTGCGATATACATTGGAACATCCGCAGACTGTAGCTCCGGAAGATTTGCCTCAGCCGCCGTCGAGAGATATCTTCGTGTTTACTCCTTCCGGTGAGCTGAGAATTCTGCCTACAGGTTCGTCTGTCCTGGATTTTGCTTTCAATATCCATTCGAACCTCGGTATCAGGTGCACCGGTGCGAAGGTGAACGGAAAAGCCGTCTCCATAAAGGAAAAGCTGAAGACCGGAGATGTAGTGGAAATCATGAGCGGCAAGAACCAGAAGCCGTCCGCCGACTGGGTGAACTATGTCGTTTCCGCTAAGGCCAAGAACAAGATTCGCCAGTCACTTAGCGAGATAGAGTATAAAAAAGCCGCTGAGGGAAAGGAACTTCTGTCCAGAAGGCTCAAGAACTGGAAGCTGGAATTCCTGGACGAGCAGATGGCTGAGCTGATGAAAAAGCTGAGGATCCCTACTGTCAATGCCTTTTTTGCGGCGATAGGTGAGGGGACTCTGGACATCGATGTGATCAAGACCTTCATATTGGAGTATGACGAGAGGGCAGCCAAGGCGATAGAAGCTGCCAAGGCTGCTGATCAGGTCGCTGCTGAAGAATCCCGTAACAAATGGGTATCAGGCAAGTCGTCAGATGATATTCTTGTGCTGAATGCCAAGGACTTGAAAGGCTTGGATTATAAAATGGCGAAGTGCTGTAATCCTGTGTTCGGCGATGATGTATTCGGTTTCGTTACCAGAACTGACGGCATAAAGATTCACAGAATGTCATGTCCTAATGCTGCCCGGCTTATGGAGATGTACCCTTACCGTATCCAGAAAGTCAGATGGGCAGATACGCCGACAAGCGGAACCTTCCAGGCAACATTGCGAGTGATTACAGCCATAGAGCCGTTCATAATAAACCAGATAATGGACATTGTGAATACCTTCAGGGCTACGCTCAGGCAGTTCAATGTGAATGAGAACCAGCGTAACGGCACCTACGACATATCCATGAAACTGTCTGTCCCTTCCAACATGGAATTGGACAAGATAATTTCACAGATAAAGATTATGAAAAATGTAGTGAAAGTGGTAAGGCAGTAGGGGATTACTCCTTCCAGACTTTAAGGTACTCCTTAAGTGCCCACATTTCATCACGATATCTGGCTGCGGCAGCGTAATCGAGCTCTGCCGCGGCTTTTTTCATCTTACGTTCGGATTCTGCAACCGACTTCTCGATCTGACTCCTCGACATTGACCTGATCACAGGATCCTGGAGGACAGCTGCGAGGTCAGCCTGGATATAACCATCGGCGTAAGCCGAGTTACTGTCGCGGATGGCATCATCGCCCAATCCCACGGAGATACGTCCCTTTCCGAGCGCGCTTGGGTTCGGAATGAATACCGGGTGGTCATAAGAATTGGATGCGGTGACTCGGCCCATATCCTTCTGCCCGGCACCGAGTTCGGAAATCAATGTGTTATGTTTTACCTCTACCTGCTTCGGTGTGATATGGTGTAAGTTATTGTATTCTATCTGTTTGGCGCGTCTGCGGTCGGTCTCATAAATAGTTTCCTGCATAGACTTTGTGATAGAGTCGGCATACATGATGACGAGTCCGTGGACGTTTCTCGCAGCACGTCCGGCGGTCTGTGTAAGAGCCACCTGGGATCTCAGGAATCCCTCCTTGTCCGCGTCCAGAATGGCTACCAATGAAACAGTCGGAATGTCCAGTCCTTCACGCAGGAGGTTCACACCGATCAGCACATCGAAGAGTCCGTTCTTGAAATCTTCGATAATCTCCACGCGCTCGGCCGTATCCACGTCCGAATGTATATAACGGCACCGCACCCCACGCTTCCCGAAAAAGTCGTCCAGCTCCTCCGCCATTCTTTTGGTCAATGTCGTTACGAGTACTCGTTCATCGACTTCTGCGCGTTTGCGGATTTCCTCCAGAAGATTATCCACCTGGTCTTGTGTAGGACGAACTTCGATAGGCGGGTCCAACAATCCTGTAGGTCTTACAACTTGTTCTACTACAAGGCCTTCTGATTTGCGCAACTCATACTCCGAAGGTGTGGCGCTCACATAAACCGTCTGCCCGGTAATGGATTCGAACTCGTCGAAAGTAAGCGGTCTGTTGTCCGCGGCAGCAGGAAGACGGAATCCATATTCTATAAGTACAGACTTCCTGGAATGGTCACCTCCGTACATGGCACGTATCTGCGGTATAGTGACATGACTTTCATCGATGAACGTGATGAAATCATTAGGGAAATAGTCGATGAGGCAGAACGGCCGCTGCCCCTCTTTTCTGCCGTCCAGGTACCTCGAATAGTTCTCGATTCCAGGGCAATATCCCATTTCCTTAATCATTTCCAGATCATATTCGACTCTCTGTTTCAGTCGTTTGGCCTCGAGACCCTTGCCGATGCTTTCGAAATACTCCATTTGTTTCACGAGGTCGTCCTGAATCATGCTTACTGCCTTGACACACTTGTCCTTAGTCGTCACGAAGTTTCCTGCCGGATAAATCGGTACCTCGGTAAGATGCTCGATAGTAGCGCCGGTTACAGGATCGATCAGGGACAATGCATCTATCTCATCTCCGAAAAACTCTATCCTTACAGCCTCATCCGAACCTCCCAAATAAACATCCACGGTATCTCCGCGCACCCTGAAAGTGCCTCGTTTGAAATCCGTTTCAGTGCGGCTGAACAACGCATCTACCAGATGGTAAAGCAGCCTGGTCTCGCTAATCTGCTGACCTACATGCACATTCACTGTCTGTGAATGGAAGTCCTGCGGGTTGCCTATACCATATAGACAAGAGACGCTGGATACCACGATGACATCCCGCCTGCCGGACATCAACGCCGATGCCGCGCTAAGCCGAAGCTTGTCGATCTGCTCGTTGATGCTAAGGTCTTTTTCAATGTAGGTGTCCGTGGTCGGGATATAGGCCTCCGGCTGATAATAATCATAGTAAGAGACATAGTACTCCACAGCATTGTTCGGGAAAAATGACTTGAACTCACCATAAAGCTGCGCGGCGAGTGTCTTGTTATGGCTTAGGATCAATGCCGGTCTTTGCAGTCGTTCTATGACATTGGCCATAGTAAAGGTTTTGCCGGATCCGGTAACGCCCAAAAGTGTCACTGCGTCAGATCCTTCCTTGATGGCAGAACATAGTCCGTCGATAGCTCCGGGCTGGTCTCCGGATGGCTTATATTCAGAGGAGAGCTTGAACTGCATGGTATATGTCTATTTTTAAAAATCTTTTACAAATGTACGAAAAAAAGTATCCAGTGTTGATTTTTTCGCATCGATATTATATCTTTGTAGTTCTAAAAAGAGGGAAATATATTTTTGTATCAGTATTTAAGAGTTAAAGAGTATGAAAACAAAACTGTTCATTGGTGCGCTTGCCGTTATGGCGAGTGTACTTGTTGCAAGTCCGGCTTCTGCTCAGGAGAATGGCAACAGAGATGAGAATGGAAAAGTAGTTCGTGGTCCATACGAGACCAACCGCTTCGGAGACAACTGGTTTGTTGGTGCTGGTGCCGGTGTAAACTCATTTGTTACAAAGCGTGGTGCTTCACCTAAGTTCGGTGTTGCCGTAGACGTAAATTTCGGAAAATGGATTACCCCTACGATCGGAGGTAGACTCGGATGGAAAGGTATCAATGACAAGGTAGGCGTAAAGGACGGATATTCAGTAGTAGATGAGAAATTCAGCTACAACACTGTTCATGCTGATCTCCTCTGGAATGTCTCCAACGCATTCGGTGGTTATAAAGAGACCAGGACTTGGAATGTAATTCTCTATCCTTCAGTATCTTTCATTCATGCTTCAGGTAATAATGAGCTTGGTGCAGGTGCAGGTATGTTGAACAACTTCCGTCTTAGCGACAGAGTGAATCTCTTCGTAGACCTCTCAGTTATGGGAACGAAGGCAGGTATTTCCAGAGTTGAGCCTCTTCCTTCACGTTTCGGATTCGTTCCTTCTGCATCAGTCGGTGTATCTGTAAACCTTGGCAAGACTGGTTTCAAACGTCATTCTTCAGTAGTTCCTGCTGTTATTCCTGTTCCATTCACAGAGGCTCAGTATAACGAGCTTAAGGACAGAGTTCAGGTTCTCGAGAAAGAGAACAAGGATCTCAAGGCACAGATCGAAGAGCTTAAGAATGCTAAGCCTGATACAGTTACCGTTTCCAAGGCCGGTGACCTCGTATCTCCTGCAACTCTCTACTTTGAAATCGGTAACACAGAGCTTTCAGAGCGTGAGAAGGCACATCTCGAGTTCTACGTGAAGAATATTCTCGAGCAGGCTCCTGAGAAGGTATTTGTCCTCACAGGTTCTGCTGATAAGACTACCGGTACAGCAAAACGTAACCAGTATCTTTCTGAGCAGCGTGTAAACAATGTGAAGAAGCTCCTCGTAGAAAAGTATGGTATCGCAGAGGATCACCTCGTAGTTAAAGCTGAGGGTTCTTCCAACAATAGATTCGGTTCTGCAGTTCTCAACAGAGTTGTGACAATCGAATAATTCATTAGAAAAACTAAATCCCGGGCCCGAGAAATGGAAACATTTCCCGGGCCTAATTTTTTCTCCGCCGGTATCTCCGTGCGCCGGCGCTACTAATCACCGCCCGTCGTCACCATGATTCTCAGCGCCATTAATCACCGCCCGCCGGCGAATACTGCCATGTCACCTGCTTCCCCGAAGTCGTCTGTTGTATTCCCCAACAGATTTTTGTAATTTTGCAGGATATTATAATATAGAATATAACCGATACGAAATGAGACTTCCTGCTGAATGGGAAAAACAAGGCGCTGTCCAGCTGACATGGCCTGATGATACTACACCGTGGTACGAACTGGAAAAAGTTCAGGAATGCTATGCGCAGATCGCTGCAGCCGTCCTCGAACATGAATCCCTGTTGATAGTCACCACCTCCATACCAGAAACCTCAGCGCGACTGGCGCAAATCGCCGATGAAAAAGGACTGAACATCGACATTGACAAAATCCACTTTTGCGAATGCCCGATAAACGATACCTGGGCGCGCGATCACGGCGCCATCTCAGTCTATGGTGACAATGGTGAAAAATACCTTTATGACTTCGTGTTTAACGGATGGGGCCTGAAATTCGCTTCCGACAAGGATAATCAGATCACCAAAACCGTCTTCTTTGCCAACATGTTTGCGGAAGATGTCGCATGCGTCGACATGAGACCATTCGTACTCGAAGGGGGTAGTATCGACACAGACGGACAGGGGACACTCATCACCACCCGCGAATGCCTCTGCTCATTGAACCGAAACGAGTACCTTACGCAGGAAGAGATCGAGGGCGAACTCAAACAGGCATTCGGACTCGAACGCGTGATCTGGCTCGAGCACGGCGGAATCGCAGGCGATGACACCGACAGCCACGTTGACATCCTCGCACGCTTCTGCGATGCCGACACTATCGCCTACACCCAGTGCGAAGACGAATCCGACGAAAACTGGCCTGAACTTCATGCTATGGAGCAGCAGCTCAAAACTCTGAAAACACTTGACGGTAAGCCATATAAACTCGTTCCGCTCCCACTTCCGGACGCACTTTATCTGGACGACTACAGACTTCCGGGCTCCTACGCTAACTTCTTGATTATAAACGGCGCCGTCCTCGTTCCTGGCTCAGGCTCCGCGAAAGATGAAATCGTACGCGAAAGACTCCAGGCGGTCTTCCAGGACAGAACAGTGAAAATAATAGACTGCCGTCCACTTCTTTCAGGACATGGCGGACTGCACTGTGTCACTATGCAGTTCCCTGAAGGCTGGCTGGCAGAATAAACATTAAAAATCATACAATTATGTCTAAGATACTTAAAGTAGGAATGGTGCAGCAGTCTTGTGGAAAAGACATTGCCGCAAATATAGACAAACTCGAACTCAATATACGTGACTGCGCCGCTAAGGGTGCACAACTCGTTGTTCTCCAGGAACTTCACAATAGCGTATACTTCTGCCAGACAGAAGAAGCCTCTATCTGTGACCTCGCAGAACCGATTCCGGGACCATCTACCGACCGCTTCGGAGCCCTCGCCAAAGAACTCGGAGTCGTAATCGTCCTTTCACTCTTCGAAAGACGCGCACCGGGAATCTATCATAACACCGCAGTCGTAATGGAAAAAGACGGAACCATCGCCGGCAAATACCGCAAGATGCACATCCCTGACGATCCATGCTTCTACGAGAAATTCTACTTCACCCCAGGAGACCTCGGCTTCGAGCCGATCCAGACCTCGGTCGGAAACCTCGGTGTTCTTGTTTGTTGGGATCAATGGTACCCCGAAGGCGCCAGAATTATGGCCATGAACGGTGCAGACCTCCTGATTTACCCTACAGCCATCGGCGGCGTAGGAACAGACTGTAAGGAAGAACAGGCTATGCAGAGACAGGCTTGGCAGCTCGTACAGCGTGGACATGCAGTAGCTAACGGATTGCCAGTCATTACAGTAAACCGCGTAGGCCACGAGGATGACCCGTCGGGAAACACCATCGGACTTGACTTCTGGGGATACTCATTCGCAGCAGGTGCCCAGGGAGAAATCCTCGCACAGTTCGACACTGAACACGAAGAAAACAAAGTAGTCGATATCGACATGGACCGCACAGAATACGTCCGTAGAGGATGGCCATTCTTCCGCGACAGAAGAATCGACGCTTATGATCCTATCTTGAAAAGATTCGGTAATCGGTAAATAGAACTCAAGTTTCGCAAGTGCGAAACACCGCTTATGGAGCCCGCGAGGGCGAAAGTAAGTCCCTTCCCCGAGGGGAGGGATTTAGGGTGAGGGTATCGTGTGCAAAAAAAAGTGCGTGGGGCTTAAAGCCTTCGAACGAGTGATAACCCTCAAATAAGCGCTTGCGCTCAGCAAGTTTGACAACTTGCGAATAGAATCTGGGAATTACATCATTTTCAGAACGTAGTCTGCCTTTATCTTATCGATAATGTTGCAGACTACTTTGAATGTACGGCTATAGTGAGAGTAATTGGCAGGTGTGATGAAATGCACGCGACCCTGCTTGAGAAGTTTCTCCGCTACAGCCTTTTTCTGTTCATTCTCAGGATTATACACTGCGATGGAATGCCCGCCGAACATACTTACAATCTTCATGCAAGGCACATCAGTCTCACCATCACCCACATAAATCATCTGAGTGAACGGAATCCTCTTCTTGTCCTCCGCCATACTCTCATTGACCTCCTTGGTATCCCTCGCGCTGAAAATTCCCTTGTTTATCTTGAAAAGAAACTGCGTCTTTGCCGTATAATCCACAGCGATGCCTGGCCACTCCGCCTCGCCCTTCGCATCATACAGGAACGAACTCGCGAAAATGTGCTTGAACTCCTTGGCGATAGGGCAGCCCTCGATGATCTCCTTCAGCCCTGAAGAATTTATATAATGCTCCACCCTGACACCTTGGCGCTGTCCATATTCATTGACCAGATCGAACCAGCTGCCGAGCCCCTCGAACAACTTGATATCCTTGCCGAACTTCTTGAACTCGCTGCGCCTCAATCTGATACCTTTTAACTTTGCCTCATCGAACATGAGCTTCATATACGCCAAAATATTGCTCGCGTCCTGTCCCGTGGCGATGCGGTTGCTCATCTCCCAGAACTCCTCAGGAGTCTTTCCGACAGCCTGGATGAACCCGAATTCCTGCATGTTTCCCGGCGACAAAGTCCCGTCGAAATCGTAAATCAGTGCGACGATAGGTTTTCTTTTCATATCCTTTCCTCTGTAATATAGACGTATATATGCAACTTCTTTGCTTGCACGTTCACAAATATAACTGAAAGTTATTAAATTTGTGCATTATCTCAAGTTGAATATGGAACATTATTTCTCAAGACTACAGAACGCCGTACGGCTTTATTGGGACAAGCCTGCTGTAAGCAACTATCGGGGTGAAATTTTTACCTATGGCCAGTTGGCCACACAAATCGAGAGATTCCACATCTTCTTCGATGCGTGCGGAATAAAGAAAGGAGACCACATAGCCATCTGCGCGAAAAACACCGCCAGAATGGCCGTATCGTTCCTTTCCGTGAATACATATGAAGCAGTAGTAGTTCCGATCCTTTCAGACTTCACCCCTGAGAGCGTGAACCATTTGGTGGACCATTCGGAAAGCCTTATACTCTTCACTGACAGCGATATATGGGCTAAACTCGATATCCAGGCCATGCCGCGCCTGAAAGCTGTTGTCTCTGTCAATGATTTTACTCTCCTCTGGTCTGCAGGTGAGGAAGTAAAAGCTGCTTTCGCCTCTGTACCAGAAAGATTTACCGCAAAATACCCTATGGGATTCTCCCGCGAAAACGTGAAATACAACACCGACAACTGGGATGACCTCGACATAATCAACTATACCTCAGGAACTACCAGTGCTCCTAAGGGCGTAATGCTCACATACCGTGCGATAAGCGCCACCGTAGACTTCGGTCAGCGTTATATCCCGTCATCAGACAAATTCACGATGGTGTCCATGCTCCCTATGGCCCACATGTATGGCCTTGTATATGAGTTCCTTTACCCATTGTGCAACGGAACCTGCATCACATTCCTCGGCAAGACCCCGTCACCTTCGCTCCTTCTCTCAGCCATGCACGACGTGAAACCGTACCTTCTGATTACGGTCCCTCTCGTCATGGAAAAAGTGTTCAAGAGCGCCATCAAACCGGTTGTCGAAAAGCCTGTCATGAAAGTGCTTACAAGCATTCCTGGAGTAAAATCATTGATCTTCAAGAAAATACGCGAGAAACTTCTCGCGGCGCTGGGTGGAAACCTTCAGATGATCATCATGGGCGGAGCACCGTTGAATCCGGACGTGGAGAAATGGTTCAAGAAAATCGGACTCCCTTACACCGTCGGATACGGAATGACAGAGGCGGCTCCATTGCTGGCATATGAACCTTGCTATTCATACGTTCCCGGCTCTTGCGGACGCGCGGTAGATTGCGCTACAGTCCGTATCGATTCCGAAGACCCTCAGCACGTTGCGGGCGAAATCCAGGCGAAAGGCGAGAATATCTGCATCGGTTATTTCAAGAATGAAGAAGCTACCAAAGCCGCATTTACCGAGGACGGATTCCTCAAGACCGGCGACCTTGGCGTAATCGACGCGCATGGCAACATCTTCATCAGAGGACGCAGCAAGAGCATGATACTCAGCGCGAACGGCCAGAACATCTACCCTGAGGAAGTCGAAGCCGCAGTGAATAGCCAGGACTTTGTCGCAGAGTCTGTCGTAGTCGACAGGGGAGCCAAGCTCGTCGCCCTCGTGTACCTCGACCACGATGCCATCCGGAAGGCCGGCCTCGACGAGGAAACCATCTCCGACATACCGGAAAGGGTTCGGGTCAATGCCAACAGAACGCTTCCTTCTTACAGTCAGATCCAGAAGGTCGAACTCGTGGACAAGCCGTTCGAAAAGACTCCTAAGATGAGTATCAAGAGGTTTATGTACAAATAGTACGCAACATTTCCCGTCAGTTCTGCATCTATATAATAGTTCCGGACAGAATCCGGACAAATGCAGAAACGGAAATGACAGACAAGAAATTCATTAAAGTGGCTGCTGTAGTTATGGCAGCCACTTTCAGTTTTATTGGGGCGTACGGGCAGTCAAGGCCGGCCGACCCGTCACTTAAATTCGAAGTGCGGATAGGAGCGTCAGTTCCGGAATGGTCGTTGATCGCAAAGTCAAGATTTTGTGATGGCTTCGGATGGGGGGAGAATTTAGATGCCTATGGCCCGAATGACGGTAAAATGGGTTCCATTATAGGCAAATACTCAGGAGCTGTCTACTCTACAGGTGCTGTGACGGCAGAGTTCTCATACATCCTTAAGAAATGGATAACATTCTCAGCAGGAATCGGTTATAATCATTTCTGGAAAGATATATATGATGGCTATAATGATTCCAGGATAGGTACTGCACATGCAGGGGCTATATATTTCATGCCGTTGGCCCGTTTCACCTATTTGTCGCACCGTAACGTGAAACTATATTCAGGACTTGGAATCGGTACCGCGTATTATACTGGATATAATCTCGAAGATTTCCCTTCATGCAAATTCGGAGATGTGGCGGATGAGGCTATTTTTACTCCGATGCTCCAGACCATTCCTTTCGGAGTCAGTTTCGGAAACCGCTTCTTCGGATTTTCTGAAATCGGTATGGGTTCAGTATGGTGCGGTATACGTGCAGGAATTGGATACAGGTTCTAATTATATATGACTATGAATAAATTACATATTATTGTCGCAGCTTTGGCAGGCATGATTGCAGTGACCTCCTGTGAAGTGGATACCTCAGAATGGAACAGTACGCCATGGTCGTTGGAATCTTATTCGATAGGTCTGAGATGTCTGTCGGCAGAATTTCCGGCCGTCAAGATGAGTGAAATGTTGGACTTCGGAACAGAATCCATGTTCGGACCGGGAGAGCATAAGACGAAAATGGTTCTTGAGCAATATGGCGGAAATACCGAAGCTGAACTGGTAACCAAATATGTTGCAGATACTACTTGGGCATTCACCGTCACATCCGGTGCTGACGGCATATTTGAAAATATGAATGCCAAAGGAACCATATCTTTCCATACTCTTCGTAAAGGTGTCCGCGACTGGCAGGTAGAAGTTTCCGGAACGACCAAAGAGTCTACAGGTTACAGTTCATCATATAAATCTCCTGTTCAGATGGTATACAGAATCCACAATAACGATTACAAGCGAAAATACGAAGTGGATCTGAGTGGCGAATTTGAGACTGTTTTTTATCGTGACGGGGCACGCTTTTTTGTCAAGAGTATAACTTATGGAAACAACGAAACAACTGAATATCATTATGACGACTAAACTATTGAAGTCATTGGCCGTATCAGTAGCGGCCATGTTCATCTTTGTTTCTGAAGCCGACGCCTTCCGGCCTATGAGGAAATATAAGTTCGACATCTCTGTGAACGTGTCTGCAGGTGATCCTACATCAGCATTACAGTACTACGAAAGGCCGGGGCTGTCACATTCTACACCTCCTATGGTATCTGATTTATACTCAGAGGGTATGGTGAATATCGAATACACCGGGTTGTATTCTGTTCGTTTCGAGTCGAAACTTAACAAGTGGTTGGCAGTCGGCGGAGATATTTCAGCATTGCGGATGACAGGAGACCTCTATAAAGGTTTTGACAATAGACATCGGAAGTCAATGACTGGAAATGCGATATATGTCATGCCCGAGGTCAGGTTCTTCTACTTCACAAGTAAATTATCTACCTTGTCCGGAGCTTTGCAGGGCGGTGCCGGATTCTATGACGGATTTTCCCGCAAGGCTTCTGCCGAATTTCAGATTATTCCATTTTCCTATACTCTTGGCAGTCGGATTTATGGCCGTGCGGAGCTTACGTTCGGAACCATGATGAACGGCATGACATTCGGAGTGGGTTGCAGATTTTAGAAAAAGGAGAAGTTATGAAAATGTATAAACGAATAGTGTCTGTCGCTATAATGGCTTTATCATCAGTGTCTTGCTGTCTTTCCGGCAGGGACTATGCTCCGTATGAAGGGAAAGAATATATATATTATGCTGAAAATGTTCTCAATAAGTGTATGATTCCTTCTGTAGAGATTTTGGATTACGTCATCATGGCTAAGGAAAAATTCCCGAAACCTATGAAAGAAGGAACGTATGTCATTCCTGACAATAAGGGGTATAAGGTGGGACCCTTTGTTTGTAGTGTAGAGAATGCAGATACCGTATGGTACATGAATTCAGAGCGTTACATAGTCCGTAGCCCAAGGTTTGGAGAAAAGTCATGGACTATCATCCGAGATGATTCATGTGCGGATATGTCTCATAGAGATTATAAATATATCTATACGGTAACCGCCATCCCGGCAGAAAAGACAGATCCTGTTTTATCTCGTCATACTTGGACCATAAAAGTGGATGGCGTCCGCAAGGAAAAATCAGATTACTCCATGGAGTTCAGTTCTGAAGGCGAGATTACTCTCGAATGGGATGAGCCTGAGACATTTCGCAGCAGCGGGTGTAGACCGACGGGTCTGCTCGGCATATCTTTTAAGAAAGGAAAGGTCGAAAAAGATTGGCTGAAAGTGCTGTACCAGGATGGCTCGGCGCAGTACCAGACATCATATAGACCTTACTAGACTGCTCAAGTTTCGCAAGTTGTCAGACTTACCTTCGCCCTCGCGGGCTCCATAAGCGGTGTTTCGCACAAGCGAAACTTAAGTAGTCTGATAGACTTTACTAGACTGACAATTTGTCACACGTTTCGGAATGGAACGTTATTTGACTGACATTTGGCTGTCCGGATTACCGGGCGGCCTTGTTGTTTGAATGACGACCTCAGGTTCGGGGCAGGCTGCTCAGGTAAACGTCCGGCAACATTGACAAATAAAAAATTAGATATTATGGCAGAGATTAAAGGTAAAATCGGTGTTACCACTGAGAATATATTCCCGGTGATTAAACAATTCTTGTATTCTGATCATGAAATTTTCCTTAGAGAGTTGGTAGCCAACGCAGTAGATGCTACTGAGAAGATGAAGGCACTCGCATCATCAGGCGACTTCAAGGGCGAACTCGGAGAATTGGCAGTCAGAATAGAACTTGACGAGAAAGATAAGGTCCTCAAGATTATCGACCGCGGTATCGGTATGACAGAAGAGGAAATCGACAAGTATATTAACCAGATAGCATTCTCATCAGCAGGGGAGTTCCTGGAGAAATATAAAGACCAGATTGGCAACATTATAGGTCATTTCGGACTTGGTTTCTATTCTGCGTTCATGGTTTCCAAGAAGGTGACCATCGAATCTCTTTCATGGAAAGACGGCGCAAAGGCTGTCAAATGGTCATGCGACGGCAGTCCTGAATATGAGATGAGCGCATCTGACAAGTCTGACAGGGGAACATGTATCACATTGTACTTGGATGATGATTCTTCAGAGTATGCTGCCAAGGGCAAGATCGAGCAGCTTCTGAACAAGTACTGCAAATTCATGCCGTTCCCGATTATTTTCGGCAAGGAGCAGGAATGGAAAGACGGTAAATATGTAGATACTGATAAAGATAAGGTAATCAACACTGTAGAGCCTTTGTGGACCCGCAAGCCATCTGAACTGAAAGATGAGGATTACAAGAATTTCTACAGGGCACTTTATCCTACATACGAAGATCCGCTGTTCTACATCCATCTGAATGTGGACTATCCGTTCCATCTGACAGGTATTCTCTACTTCCCTAAGATTAAGGAGAGAATGGCTATCGAGAAGAATAAGATTCAGCTCTATTGCAACCAGATGTTCGTTACAGACCATGTGGATAACATTGTGCCTGACTTCCTTACGCTGCTTCATGGTGTGATCGATTCTCCGGATATTCCGCTGAACGTTTCCAGAAGTTACCTCCAGAGTGACTCCAATGTGAAGAAGATTTCAGGCTACATCACCAAGAAGGTGGCTGACAGACTGGAAGAAATCTTCAACACTGAGAGAAAGTCTCTTGAAGAGAAATGGGATAACCTTAAGCTCTTTATCGAGTATGGCATGTTGTCAGACGAGAAGTTCTGCGAGAGAGCCATGAATTTCGCTCTTCTGAAGAATACTGACGGCAAATACTTCAGTTTCGATGAATATAGAAAGGCTATCGAAGGAACTCAGACTGACAAGGATAAGAAGGTCGTTTACTTGTATGCCACTAATCTGGAGTCTCAGTATCAGTTTATTGAGGGTGCCAAGAACAAGGGTTATGATGTCCTGCTCATGGACTGCGAACTCGATTCTCACTTCGTCAACTTGCTGGAGCAGAAGTTGAAAGACTGTCGTTTCAGCCGTGTGGACTCTGACGCTATCGATAACCTTATCCCTAAGGAGGACAGGACGAAGCCGACATTTACCGAGGAGGAAAAGAGCGATATGAGCGATTTGTTCAAGTCAGTTCTTCCTAAGGAGTATGAATACTATGTAGAAGGTGACAACCTCGGCGAGGACGGTGCACCAATCCTGATTACCCAGAATGAGTTCATGCGCCGTTACAGAGAGATGAGCGCCATGGGCGGCGGTATGAATTTCTACGGCCAGATGCCTGAGTCTTACAATATTACGATCAATGTCCAGAATCCTGTGATTGCCAAGATTCTCGAGGCCGAGAAAGCAGAGGTTAAACCTCAGGAGAAAGTCGCTGAAGCAGATCCTGAGATAATAAAGGCAGGCGAGGACAAGAACGCAACTGAGGAGCAGAAGAAAGCTGCAGAGGATGCGAAGACTGCCGTACGTGAGGCTAAAGAGGCTGCCCATACGGCTCATAAGGCTGACATAGAGGAGTTTGCTTCCAAGAACGAGATTCTCCAGCAGGTTACTGATCTCGCCCTTCTTGCAAATGGACTTCTTAAGGGTAAGGCACTCAGCGACTTTATCG
>OBLI01000479.1_pt1 | contig 42302 bp, 40 predicted proteins | sample 1519701 | NCBI WGS metagenome assembly OBLI01 (sample SAMEA3663005, study PRJEB22513) | pig gut metagenome | biome: pig gut; feature: pig-associated habitat; material: faeces | place: France | collected 2012
AAATGAAAAGAGATCAGGAGATTTTTGACCTTATCGAGAAAGAGCACCAGCGCCAGCTGAAAGGCATGGAACTGATTGCATCGGAGAATTTTGTGAGTGACCAGGTGATGGAGGCTATGGGTTCATACCTCACCAACAAATATGCCGAGGGCTATCCCGGCAAGCGCTACTACGGCGGTTGCGGCGTTGTTGACCAGGTAGAACAGCTCGCTATCGACCGTGTTTGCAAACTCTTCGGCGCTGAATATGCCAACGTGCAGCCGCACTCTGGCGCACAGGCCAATGCTGCAGTATTGCTCGCAGTGCTTCAGCCAGGCGACACATTCATGGGCCTCAACCTCGCTCACGGCGGACACCTCTCTCATGGTTCGGCTGTAAACACATCGGGTATCCTCTATCGTCCCGTAGGCTACGACCTCAACAAGGAGACAGGTAGAGTGGATTACGACGAGATGGAAAGACTTGCCATCGAGAATAAGCCCAAGCTCATTATCGGCGGTGGTTCGGCTTACAGTCGCGAGTGGGACTACAAGCGTATGCGCAAGATTGCAGACAAGGTGGGCGCTCTGCTTATGATTGATATGGCACATCCCGCTGGTCTTATCGCAGCCGGATTGCTCGACAACCCTGTGAAGTATGCCCATATCGTTACTTCTACAACACACAAGACTCTCCGCGGTCCGCGTGGTGGTATCATCCTCATGGGCAAGGACTTTGAGAATCCCTGGGGCTTGAAGACTCCGAAGGGAGTTACAAAGATGATGAGTCAGTTGCTCAATTCTGCCGTATTCCCCGGTCAGCAGGGCGGTCCGCTTGAGCATGTCATCGCTGCCAAGGCTGTTGCCTTCGGCGAGGCTCTGCAGCCCGAGTTCAAGGAGTGGGCTATGCAGGTGAAGAAGAATGCCGCCGTATTGGCTGATGAGCTCGTTAAGCGCGGATTCTCTATCGTAAGTGGCGGAACAGACAACCACTCTATGCTGGTTGACTTACGCTCTAAATATCCTGACCTCACTGGTAAAGTGGCCGAGAACGCTCTTGTGGCAGCAGACATCACAGTCAACAAGAACATGGTTCCGTTTGACTCTCGTTCTGCATTCCAGACAAGCGGTATCCGCCTCGGTACTCCCGCCATCACCACACGTGGTGCCAAGGAGGACTTGATGGTGCTCATAGCTGAACTCATCGAGGAAGTGCTTAACGACCCCGAAAACGAGCAGGTTATAGCAAGTGTTCGCGCTCGTGTCAACGAGACTATGAAGAACTATCCGCTTTTCGCTTATTAAGCGAAATTAAAAGATTAAAATATTAAAGAATTAAAGTTTGGAAAAGCAAAAGATAATTCTTTCGGACAATATCACGGAAGCACTGGAGAGGGCCATCGCCGCATTGGAGCATGACAAACTGTTTATGCTTACCGACGAAACCACACTCCAATTGTGTGCTCCCGTGGTGAAGTCAATCGCCGACAGGGCTGGCATGATTACCATCCCTGCCGGCGATACTAATAAAGGTCTGGAGTCGATGGGGCACGTGTGGGGCGAACTGCAACGCATAGGGGCTACACGACACTCGCTGATGGTGAACCTCGGTGGTGGTATGGTGACCGACCTCGGTGGATTTGCCGCCTCTACATTCAAACGAGGCATCAAGTTTATCAATATTCCAACAACCTTACTCTCGATGGTGGATGCATCTGTGGGAGGCAAGACAGGCGTGAACTTCGGCGGATTGAAAAACGAAATCGGCGTGTTCAATAATGCCGACTATGTTATACTCGACACTGTTTTCCTCAAGACTATGGACGACGAGAACCTTTGTTCGGGTTATGCCGAGATGCTCAAGCACGGACTCATCAATAACGAGAAGATGTGGGCTGAACTTGTGACATACGACATCCATCAACCCGACCTGAAGGTGCTACAGAAGATGGTTGCGGAATCGGTACAGGTGAAGGAACGCATTGTACTCGAAGACCCCTTGGAGCATGGCATACGTAAGGCATTGAACGTGGGGCACACCATGGGACATGCCTTCGAGTCGTTTGCCATGAAGCGCACTCCTATTCTTCATGGATATGCCGTAGCTTATGGTATCATTTGCGAGTTATATCTGAGTGCGAAAAAGACGGGATTCCCTACCGACAAGTTGCATCAGACGGTAAGGTATATACGTGAGCACTACGGTAAGCTTTCGTTTACATGTGACGACTACGACGAACTGCTCGCACTGATGAAGCACGACAAGAAAAATGTGGCGGGAACCATCAACTTCACTCTCCTCGGCGGAATAGGTGATATCCTCATCAATCAGACAGCCACTCGTGAAGAAATAACAGAAGCCTTAGACTTTTATCGCGAGGGATAATACTCTCAGTGGTTTTTCACAAGAGCTTCGGCCTCTGCCCTGGCAGGCTTGCCTGTCGCAGTAAGGGGAATATGGTCAACCGACTTGACATAACGAGGCACCCAATGCTTAGGCAGCACATTGCGGCATATAGACAATGCCGAGTCAACGTCATTAGATTCAATTAACAAGGTGACAGCCTCTCCCAATCGGGCATCAGCCATCTTGGTTATAATAAATCCGCAGGAGAGGTGGGGACGCAAAAGGCGCTCCACCTCTTCTGCTTGTATTTTTATCCCTCCACTATCTATCACATTGTCCTTACGCCCGAGGATGCGAAATTGCACGGAGCCGTCGGGAAGGGTGCGCAACGTGGCAATATCATTGGTAAGAAGCTTTTTGGGATTCACCTTTGGAGCGTAAATCTCAAGACATCCATCAGGCGACAAGGATATATCCACTCCATCAAATGGGGAATACCATAATGAGGAATCCTTGCCACTGATACGTCGCAAAGCTATGTGAGACAACGTTTCAGTCATCCCGTATGTGCTCCATACGGCATTTGGAAATGAGCGCAACTGAATTTCCAACGAATCGTCGATAGCTCCACCCCCGATAATGAGATGGCGAATGGACATAAGGCGTTCGCGCTCTTCGGGCACTTGCAGGGAGGAATACACCTGCAATGGCACCATTGCGGCAAAGTCAATGGGAATGTCGATATCCTTCAACGGGTGACTCGATGGTGGTACGGAAACAAGATTCAAGTTACGCACGAGTGATCTCACCACCACCATTTTGCCTGCGATATAGTCGAGCGGCATACAGAGCAATGCAGTGTCACCCTCGTGCAATCCGAGAAAGTCGCATGTGATGCGTGCGGAGGCCCCCATACGTCGTTTCTCCACGAGCAAACGCTTCGGTTTGCCAGTGGAACCACTCGTATGCACTTCCATCACATCTGAGTCATCATTCCATTGCTCAAGAAATTCTTCTAACGTCATATTGAAATTTTGGGAGTTAAAGGAGTTAAAGACATATGCTTTGCTAACAGACCGCGGGCGAGATGCACACGCTCCCAATGGCATCCGCATCCCATTGTCGCGCAACCCATTCTTCTCTCTTCATTCTTCACTCTTCATTCTTCACTCTTCATTTAAAAAAGAGCCTCTCCCCTCTCACTTCAAGCGGCATGGGTATATTGTCGGTGAAGAGCTGACCGGTGCCAAGACCTTGCGCCATCATCTTGTCACCTGTGCCATAGATATCGGCGGCGAGTTGGGCTACGGCATTCAAACCTACATTGCTCTCAAGAGCACTTGTAATCCACGAACCGATACCTTTGTCGCGGGCTATCTCTACCCACTCTCGCGTTCCTTTCATACCGCCATGAAGAGAAGGTTTGATGACGATATATGAGGGTTTGATGATATTCAGCACCTGCTCCTTCATGTCGGGCATATTCACGCCGATGAGTTCCTCGTCGAGGGCAATAGGCAATGGAGAGTCGCGGCATAGCTGAGCCATATATCCCCATTGGCGGGGCTTGATGGGTTGCTCGATGGAGTGGATGGCATATTGCGAGAGGAGTTCCATCTTATAGAGCGCCTCCTCATACGTAAACCCTCCGTTGGCATCGACTCGCAACTCAACCTCACGACGGGAAAAACGGTCGCGTATCTTCTTCACCATCTCCAACTCGAGGTCGAAATCGATTGCACCAATTTTCAACTTCACACAGTGAAATCCCTTTTCGAGCTTGTCTTCTATGCGCGCAAGCATCTCCTCATAGGAACCCATCCATACTAATCCGTTGATGGTTATCCCTTCCTCGCCACGGGTGAAGGCGTTGTCGAAGAGAATGTCACCTCGTTCGAGATTGAGCAACGCGGTCTCCAAGCCAAACAAGATTGACGGATAGGGACGAAGCATCTGATAGTTGATGACACCTTCCTGACAGAATCTCTCGCACACGGCATTGAGGGTCTTCTCATATTCGGGTGTGGCATCGCAACTGAGGTCGGGCAGTGGTGCACACTCCCCCACTCCCTTGCGTCCGGGCATATCGTCGGATGTTAGTGTAAGCAACCATGACTTGCGCTCGGTATATACGCCACGCGACGTTCCAGCAGGTTGCTTGAAATGGAATATTCTCGGTTCTATTTCTATCTTATACATAATTACGGCAGTTTAGGATATTTCTGAAAATCAGGTTTACGCTTTTCAAGGAAGGCCTGTCCACCCTCATGAGCCTCATCGAGGAAATAATAGAGCATAGTGGCATCACCAGCCAACTCCTGGATACCAGCCTGTCCATCGAGTTCGGCATTCAATCCTGCCTTAATCATGCGAAGTGCAAGTGGACTGCGCTCCATCATCGTTTCGGCCCACTCGACACACTCGTCTTCGAGACGCTCGAAGGGCACGACCTTGTTTACAAGTCCCATACGCTCTGCCTCGGCAGCAGAATACTGACGGCAGAGGAACCATATCTCACGTGCTTTCTTCTGACCTACGCAACGGGCAAGATAGCTTGCTCCAAATCCGGCATCAAACGAGCCCACCTTGGGACCCGTCTGTCCGAAGATAGCATTCTCGGAAGCGATGGACAGGTCGCACACAAGGTGAAGCACATGACCTCCACCAATGGCATATCCATTAACCATAGCTATCACGGGTTTGGGCAGTCGGCGTATCTGCATCTGAACGTCAAGCACACTGAGACGCGGAACCCCATCCTCATCAACATATCCACCACGCCCCTTGACGTGCATATCACCTCCCGAGCAGAATGCCTTGTCGCCTGCACCCGTAAGGATTACGACACTTATGCGCGAAGCCTCGCGGCAATAGGCGAATGCCTGACTAAGTTCAAGTGTTGTGCGGGGCGTAAAGGCATTGCGATAACGCGGACGATTGATGGTTATCTTGGCAATGCCATTATACTCTTCAAACAGGATTTCCTGGAAATCCTTTATTTTCTTCCATTCTCTTGTAGCCATATACTTTAATTCTTTAATCTTTTAATTCTTTAATCTTTTAATTCTTCAACATCACCTCCAACACCATCGGTCTTTCCGTTTCCGCAGTAAGCAATGTTACTATGCCAAGATGCATTTCATCCACAGTCTTTGCCGATAAGTATCCGATGTCATTCTGTGTGCATATTCCACGGGCATCTGCGGAATGACGTCCTGCAACGAAGCGGTCGCGCTTACTGCATTTTTCCAGTCCCTTGACATTATCAAAGATACCGCCATGATTGTCGTTGAGCATGATTATGCGGAGATTACCGCCGAGATTGGAGTTCCATAGGGCATTCTGGTCATAGAAGAAACTCAAGTCGCCTATTACACAGAACACCACTTCATCGGGATTACAGCTTGCAGAAAATCCAGCTGCAGTGGATAAACTACCATCAATCCCGTTTACCCCACGATTGCACCATATCTTATGTCCATAGGCATACTGGCAGGCAAGTCGCACGGCAGTACTGTTGGCATAATGCACATGATAACCATACTCCATATCCTCAAGCTGCTCCTCGAAATACTTCACTGTGGAGGCGGCAGTCAAATAAGTGTCATCGATAGACTGAAGGCGTCTTTCCTCATTATCAAAGGCCTGTTGCCATTCCTCATAAAAGACCATAGATTTCTTGGGATTTTCTGATAGAATATATCTGGAAACCTCTGTGATGAAATCAACAGGTGTGCAACATATCACTCCATCAAGACGACGGAAGGGAGATGAAAACTCTCCTTCGTTATCAACTCGCCCAACCTTCAGATTTGGTATGGAAGAGAAACGGGAGTTAATGCTACGGCACACTGTTGTGCCTCCCATATACACTATGAAATCGGGGAGCATCGAGTCGGTCATTGTTTCAATAAAACCGGCATAAGGACGAGCATGCTCATCGCCAAGCGGTTCGCTAAGTACAACAACTATTTCCTTCACTTTTTCCAAGGCTCCCTGACATGCAGGCAGATAGTGATCCTGACCGATAATTATCATCGGGCGTTTTGCTTTGAACATATCGTCAATAAACATCACAATGTCTTCTTCGTCATAACGACGTTCAATCTTCGTCACCTTATTATATATCACCTCCGGCAAGGATACACTCTGAGCACACTCAGCCGGACTGGGCAACGGGATATTAATATGGACTGGACGGAATGAGGACATTGCACAAGTAAGTGCCTCGTTGATCAATCGGTTGTGAAAATAAGTATTGTCACCCATAGCATCGGTGAGATTTACCGAATGAGCTACATAGTTGTCAACAGCACCATACTGACGCATGGTCTGCCCTACATTCTGGTCGATGTCCTCTTGTGGGCGATCTGCAGAAATAACTACAAGCGGCACCCTCTGATAATATGCCTCAACAACAGCCGGAGCTACATTGAGCAATGCCGAACCAGATGTGACTACAATAGCCGAAGCCTCATTATTCAAAGCGAGGCCCAAGGCAAAGAATCCCGCTGAACGCTCGTCGGTGACGGGATAGCAATTAAATGATCCATCCTCAAGGATATTATTCACTATGATGGCATTTCTGCTTCCAGGGCACAACACAATGTTATGTATGCCGTATTCCTTGAGCAGAGCGATTAGTATGTTTACCTTATCTTCCTCGTAAAACATCTTCGTATCGTTTGCATTTTTGATTCTGTTTCATTCCATTCCGACTCTTCCTCACTGTCGGCTATCAGTCCACCACCGGCATGAAGATGGTATTCATTACCGCATATCTCCATACATCGCAATGAAACGTAGAGACTTGCACTGCCATCATCATCTATTGGCCCCATGAATCCACTGTAATATCTACGAGACTCACTCTCATTATTGAGGATAAAACGCATGGCATCTTGCTTAGGCAATCCGCACACTGCAGGCGTGGGATGGAGAGTGGCAAGAAATTCCCCAAGACGCTGAATGTCGGAGAGAGAAAAGGTGAAATCGGTGCGCAAATGGCACACATCACCTGCGGCAACGGTATATGGTCCCTGTATTGCGCAACTGTCGGAAAAACCTGAGATGCAGTCCTCTATATAGGATGCCACATACTGCTGCTCACTCTTGTTCTTATCAGTCCACAAGGTATTGCCCCATAGCCCCATCGTTCCGGCGAGTGCAATGGTGCGATATTCTCCATCCTTGCCCTCAAGCAGAAGTTCAGGAGTTGCGGTGAGCCAAGTGCCACTTATGGGTGTACTCACCAATGCTACAAACATATTGGAATACAATCGGCATGCCCTCTCAAAAAGGCGACGGGGCGGCTCGGTATTCTCAATAATATCAACTGACTGGCGAGCAAGTACTATCTTGGAAAAGATATTGTCGGATATGCGTGAATGAAATGCGTGAAAATCCCTTCGATAGTCTTCACGACAAGATATTCGCTGCACGAGATTTCCATCAGGTGCATAATCATAGTCCTTCATATAGGGAATACTGCGCCGCACCACCTTATCGGGACGCAACAAAAGTACGGGACATTCATCGGTAATGGCAAAAGGAGCTATAACAAAACCACTCTTACCATTGAGAGATTCCACGCTGTCGAGTATCAACGGTTGACTGGTTGTCTGCGTCATTTCAGTATATTCCAACTCACCAGGAAGCCGGAACAATGCGTAACTATCCATCTATTTCTTTTTGTCGATTATGTAATTAGTGACACTTGCCGTAGAGATAAGTTGGCCTGACGTGTCGGTAATGTCAACATTCCACACATGAAGCGTATTGCCACTATGGACGATACGCGCCAAAGCTGTGACAGTGTCACCCTCGGGCACCGCCTTCACATGTGTTCCACTCACATTGATGCCCACACATATTTTGTCGGGACACAGTGCCGACGAACCCGCCCCCGCAAGTGTCTCGGCAAGAGCAAGTGATGCACCTCCGCTGAGATAACCCATTGGTTGCCTGCTATTTTCGTCCACCTTCATTCGCGCCATACAAGTATCAGACTCTGGTGTGGAAAGGAATTCCATTCCCATTACCGTCGCCATATTGCGCCCTGAATTTATCTTGTCTAATATAGAACCAAAATCCATTCTCTATGTTTTAATTGAGGAGTTAAGGAGTTAAGGAGTTAAGCCATTAGTTTTTGGACATGGAAATCCAGCACAAGAACATTTGGCTTAACTCCTTAACTCCTTTAACTCCTAAAACTCCTTTAATTCCTTATACTCAAGTTATTTAAAGAGCGAATACTCCTCAACCTCCCATGCCAAGGCACTCGCTCCGAGAAGGTCACGCTCGCGGTCGTCCAATGTGGTGATCAATAGTTTCACCTTACCACGGATATTGTGGAAGACATGCTGGTCGAATGACTCCTGGGCAGGATCGATAAGCCACTTGCCCGCATGATGAATGCCTCCGGCAAGGATAATGGCCTCGGGGTCAAGCTGAGATGCCGCCGTTGCCATACTGATACCAAGGATATAACCAGTGCGACGATATACCTCGATGGCGAGTTCGTCTCCCTTATCACAAAATTCTGTTATAATCTTCGGAGATAGTTTCTCCACACCTCTCATAAGAGATGGTTTATCGCTCTCTTCCAACACCTCCTTGGCTGTCATAACGATACCACGCGTTGAAACATAAGCCTCAAGACATCCCTTCAATCCACAAGTACATTGGCGTCCGTTGTCAACTACGCATGTGTGTCCGATTTCACCAGCAAAGCCATTGGCTCCAAGATGAGCCTTGTTGCGAGTGAAAACAGAACTGCCGACTCCATGGCCGAGTCCTAACATGATAAAGTCCTTCATGCCATGGGCACATCCAAAGGCATGTTCGCCAAGTGCCATAATATGACAATCGTTACCCACTGCTACAGCAAGACCAAGACGGTCGCGTAAAAGAGCTGCAAGGGGGATAACACCCTTCCATGGCATATTCGGGGCATTCTCGATACATCCCGTCTTGAAGTTGGCACTAGGACAACTGATACCCACAGAGCGGATAGTTTCATATCCACCATTGGCCTCAGCCAAAAGCATTATACTCTCAGCTAACTTACTGACATAAGAACTAATACTTGCATACTCCTCCGTAGGGAAATTATCTCTTGCGATAATATTTCCCCTAAGATCCACAATTGCATATGTGGTTAGTTCCAAACCTATATCAACGCCTACAACGCGTTCTTTCATCTTTGTTGTGTACATAAACATCTTACTTTGGTAATTACAATCACAAAAGTACGGTTTTTGACCATAACTACCAAATTTTCTATAAAAAAAATCGCTTTTTACCCTCATTTTTAACATTTTTGCAGATTCGACCACCTTTCTTAGATATAAAAAACATAAAAAAGGCGGTTTATTCAAATATATTTAGTAATTTTGCACCCACATAAATATTAGAAAGAATTTATTCGACAACAACATGAATGTTTTAGAACTTAGTGAACAGGAAATAGGCAGACGCCAAAGTCTGCAGGAACTGAGAGATATGGGTATCGACCCATATCCAGCAGCCGAGTACCCAACAAATGCTTTCTCTACAGAAATCAAGGACGAGTTCAAGGACGACGACGAACCGCGTGAGGTGTGCATTGCTGGACGAATGATGAGCCGCCGCGTCATGGGCAAGGCCAGTTTTGTGGAACTACAAGACTCAAAGGGAAGAATCCAGGTATATGTCACTCGCGACGACATCTGCCCTGGAGAAGATAAGGATCTATATAATAAGGTGTTCAAGAGACTGCTTGACATAGGTGATTTCATAGGCATCAAGGGATTCGTGTTCCGCACACAGACTGGAGAAATCTCAGTGCATGCCAAGGAGCTCACATTGCTCTCAAAGAGCCTCAAGCCACTGCCTATCGTGAAATACAAGGATGGAGTGGCATACGACAAGTTTGAGGATCCTGAGCTACGCTATCGCCAGCGCTATGTTGACCTTGTCGTAAACGATGGAGTGAAGGACACATTCCTGCAGCGTGCCACCGTCATCCGTACAATACGCCGAGTGCTCGACGAAGCAGGATACACTGAGGTGGAAACCCCGACACTTCAGAGCATTGCTGGTGGTGCCAGCGCACGCCCGTTTATTACTCATTTCAATGCCCTTAACATCGACATGTATATGCGTATCGCCACAGAGCTTTATCTAAAGCGACTCATTGTTGGTGGATTTGAGGGTGTATATGAAATCGGTAAGAACTTCCGCAACGAGGGTATGGACCGCAATCACAACCCGGAGTTCACATGTATGGAGCTTTACGTGCAGTATAAGGACTATAACTGGATGATGTCATTCACCGAGAAACTGCTCGAAACTGTATGTATCGCAGTCAACGGTAAACCCGAACGCGAGATCGACGGACAGATTATCAGCTTCAAGGCTCCATTCCGCCGTCTTCCTATCCTCGACGCCATCAAGGAGAAGACGGGATACGATCTTAATGGCATGTCGGAGGACGAGATACGTGAGGTGTGCAAGAAGCTCAACATGGACATCGACGACACCATGGGCAAAGGCAAACTAATCGATGAGATATTCGGCGAGTTCTGCGAGGGTACATATATCCAACCTACATTCATCACCGACTATCCCGTTGAGATGTCGCCCCTTACCAAGATGCACCGCTCTAAGCCGGGACTTACCGAAAGATTCGAGCTGATGGTGAATGGTAAGGAACTTGCCAATGCATACTCAGAGCTTAACGACCCCATTGACCAGGAACAGCGATTCATCGACCAGATGAAACTTGCCGACAAGGGTGATGACGAGGCTATGATAATCGACCAAGACTTCCTGCGCGCACTGCAATATGGCATGCCCCCTACCAGCGGTATAGGCATAGGTATCGACCGACTGGTGATGCTCATGACTGGCAGGACATACATTCAGGAGGTGCTCTTCTTCCCACAGATGAAACCCGAGAAAAAAGCTCCGCGCAGCAGCAATGAAGATTGGGCCAAAATTGGAGTAGAAGAGAAATGGGTGGCTGTGCTCAACAAATGCGGCTACTACCTTGTGAGCGACATTCGCGAGATAAATCCTCAGAAACTACAGATGGACGTATGCGGTGTCAACAAGAAATACAAGCTCGGCTACGAAAATCCCAAGGTTGAGGAGTTTGCTGCATGGATTGAGGCTGCCAACAAATAATATATATAATAAGGTAGAAAATGTTCGATTGCGGTAAGATAGCCATTATAGGTGGCGGAAGCTGGGCAACAGCCATTGCCAAGATTGTGGTGGGACACACTCACCACATAGGCTGGTATATGCGACGCGACGACCGCATTGAGGAGTTTAGGCGCATGAGTCATAACCCGGCTTATCTGACAAGCGTACACTTTAACACCAACGAGATCTTCTTTTCGAGCGACATCAATCGTATCGTTCAGGATTATGACACATTGGTGTTTGTCACACCCTCGCCATATTTGAAAAATCATCTCAAGAAACTAAAGACGAGGATTCGCGACAAGTTTGTCATCACAGCCATCAAGGGTATCGTGCCTGACGAGAACCTCGTATGCTCGGAATATTTCCACCAGGTATATGATGTGCCATACGACAATCTTGCATGTATCGGCGGACCGTCGCATGCTGAGGAGGTGGCGCTCGAACGACTCTCCTATCTCACCGTAGGCTGTTCCGACCGCGACAAGGCTCAGGCTTTCTGCGACGTGCTCAATAGTGAGTTTATCAAAACCAAGACCAGTAGCGACGTCATAGGCATAGAATATTCATCAGTATTGAAGAATGTATATGCTATCGCTGCGGGTATATGCAGCGGTCTCAAATTTGGCGATAATTTCCAAGCAGTGTTAATGGCGAATGCCGTACAGGAGATGTCACGCTTTCTCACTGCTGTGCACCCAATAGAGCGTAGCGTATATGACTCGGTATATCTTGGCGACCTACTTGTGACGGGCTACAGTAATTTCTCGCGCAACCGCACCTTCGGAACCATGATTGGAAAGGGCTACAGCGTGAAGAGCGCACAGATAGAGATGGAGATGATAGCAGAGGGATTCTTCGGCACCAAGTGTATGAAGGAGATTAATCGCCGCATGCACGTAAACATGCCCATTCTCGATGCTGTGTATAACATACTCTACGAGCGAATAAGTCCGCAGATAGAAATCAAACTGTTGACAGATTCGTTTAGGTAAATGAAGAGTGAAGAATGAAGAATTAATTATCATTGTAAATTATGAAGAATATAACACTTGACATCACAAAGGCTGCCCAGTTTCTGAAGGCTGGCGCAGTAGAGGCTCTCGAACCTCAGGTGAAGGCCGCTCAAGAGGCCCTCGAAAACGGCACATGCCCTGGTAATGACTTCTTAGGATGGCTCCATCTGCCATCTTCCATTTCTGCAGATTTCATCAAGCAGATACAGGACTGTGCCAATGTGCTCCGCGCCAATTGCGAGGCTATTGTCGTGGCAGGTATCGGAGGTAGTTATCTCGGTGCACGCGCAGTGATTGAAGCTCTCAGCAACTCTTTCGCATGGCTTGTGGGCGACAAGAATAACCCTACCATTCTCTTTGCTGGTAATAACATCGGCGAGGACTATCTCTCTGAACTCACCGACTATCTAAAGGACAAGAAATTTGGTGTTATCAACATATCCAAGTCGGGTACCACCACCGAGACTGCACTCACATTCCGCCTCTTGAAAAAGCAGTGCGAGGAGCAGCGCGGCAAGGAGGAGGCAAAGAAGGTTATCGTAGCAGTTACTGACGCCAAGAAGGGTGCAGCACGCACATGTGCCGACAAGGAGGGATACACATCATTCATCATCCCCGACAATGTAGGCGGACGCTTCTCTGTTCTCACACCGGTTGGTCTTCTGCCCATCGCTTGCGCAGGACTCGACATTGCCAAACTGGTAGAGGGTGCACAGTCGATGGAGAAAGCATGTGGCAAGGACGTACCATTCGCCGAGAACATTGCTGCCCAATATGCAGCTGTGCGCAATGCCTTGTATGCCGAAGCAGGCAAGAAGATTGAGATTATGGTAAACTACCAGCCTAAGCTCCACTTCATGAGCGAGTGGTGGAAGCAGCTCTACGGCGAAAGCGAGGGCAAGGACGGAAAGGGAATCTTCCCCGCATCTTGCGACTTCACAACCGACCTCCATTCCATGGGTCAGTGGATTCAGGAGGGCGAGCGCACTATCTACGAAACAGTGATCAGCGTTGAGAAGCCCAACCGCACCATGCTCTTCCCCAACGATGAGGAGAACCTCGACGGACTGAACTTCCTCGCTGGCAAGCGCGTGGATGATGTCAACAAGATGGCAGAACTTGGAACTCGCCTTGCACATGTTGACGGCGGTGTGCCAAACATCCGCGTAAGCATGCCTGAACTGAATGAGTACTATCTTGGACAGGTTATCTACTTCTTCGAGATTGCATGCGGTATCAGCGGCAACATCCTCGGAGTAAACCCGTTCAACCAGCCTGGTGTAGAGGCCTACAAGAAGAACATGTTCGCATTGCTCGACAAGCCTGGATATGAAGCAGAGAGCAAGGCAATCAAGGCTCGTCTTGAGAATGAAAAATAATCAATAACACTTGGAGGCAAGGGATTTTTCATTTCCCTTGCCTCCATTTTATAACATATTCCCATGGACATCATCGACTTCAGTCTTAAGCATTCCGTCATCAACACTTATATGTCGGAACTTCGCGACAACAAGTATCAGAAGAATCCTCTTCTCTTCCGTAATAACATACGTCGCATAGGGCAATTTATTGCCTATGAGATAAGCAAGTACCTTAACTATCATGACATTAACGTGGAGACGCCACTCGGCAATGCAAAGGTGGCAGTACCTGCCGATGAGATTGTTGTTGCAACGGTTTTACGTGCCGGACTTCCTATGCACGACGGAATACTAAGCGTATTTGACAAGGCAGAGAACGCCTTCGCAAGTGCATATCGCACATACGAAGACGAAGATCACACTCAAGTGGGAATACATGTTGAATACCTTGCCGCCCCATCTCTCGACGGCAAAACACTTATCCTTGCCGACCCTATGCTCGCTACTGGCGGTTCTATGGAACTCGCTTATAAGGCCCTCCTCTCCCATGGTATTCCCAAGCATATCCATATAGCCAGTGTCATTGCCGCCACAGAGGGTATCAACCATATCCGCCAAACATTCCCGCAAGACAAAACCACCGTATGGTGTGGAGCCATCGACCCACAGCTTAATGAGCACAAATATATTGTCCCTGGCCTAGGAGATGCCGGCGACCTCTGCTTTGGCGAAAAGCTGTAATAATAAACAATTATTCCGTCTGGAAAACAATACCATCATCAACAGGATGCAAGAACTCAAATTCCAATGTTCTTCTTAAACCTTCTTCAAGCGAGAAGGGGGGGACGAACTCTGTTGATAACATCTTGTTGGAATTAAATTCCGTGGTTGCACAGAATTTCTTTACTCTTACAGAACTGATAGCCAACTTCTTTTTTGTAACAAACGCCAATGCATCAAAAGCATATCCACCAATCATGCCAAGTTTATATGGAAAATGCCTTGAAGGTATCTTGATACCCATGACCCGTTCTACGTGTCCTACCAATTCGTTCATCGTATAATCTGGCTTATCTACATAATTATAGACAGAATAACCTTCTGTTACATTCTCTAATAGATACTTCACAAAAGCCACCGCATTGCCAACATATGCCATTGACTTTACGTTATTTCCATTTCCTACCATAAGAAATCTTCCATTGGCAATTTGATGAAGCAGATTATAAACATTTCCTCTGTTGCGTTCACCAAACAAAACAGTAGGACGGATAATATTAATATTCCAATCCCCATGTGCCTTATACCAGTCGCTCAGCACCATTTCAGCCTGCACCTTTGATTTACCGTAATCATTAAACGGATCAAAAGAGTCTGTCTCACTGGGATTTTCCTTATTGATTCCATAAACCGCTACTGAAGAAAAGAATATCAAACGCTTGACTCCATTTTTCTCCATAGCCTGCAATGTATTTCTCATACCTTCAACATTCGTATCATAATATAAGGATCTTGGCCTAATATCATCCCTATGTTGAGCTGCCAATAAAACCACGACATCACATCCCTTCAATAAACCATTCAACTGATCTGGATTACGAACATCTCCAAAGATAGTATATTGGTTGAAGAAATGAGACGGTTGGATATCAATATTCATTATATTAAACCTATCGTCCTTCTCCAACAAGTCAATAAGCCTTGTGCCTACAAATCCACTTCCACCAATTAATGTAATATTCATACGATATATTTTTCGTAAGTCTTAGACTTCTATTCTGATTTCGGGTGCAAAGGTAATACATTTATCTAAAATATGCAAGAAAAAAATAATAATATTAATAATCATCCAACAAATATCTACCTTTTGGTATTGTATCATATATGTGCTTTCCTTTATTATTGTTATATCGCTCCACCTTCAAATTAAAAACATTGATTTTTTTATCACCCTTTCTCTGCATCCATATACGAAATATAGACGAAGGTAAATTGAAATGCAACCACCAAAAAAGTTGTGATAGTTTCTTCTGATACCATGCCATGTCGTAAGGTTTCATTGCTATTGGGGTCTGCCAGCTCTCACCATATTCGAATAAGCAGAAATCGGCAGCCTCTCTTGCAATAAGGAACTTGCTTCCTTGAAAATCTATCTCTTCCAAATCGGTCAGATATTTTTCCAAGATTGCCTCACCGTTGAACTCACGCACACCGTCACATAGTTTCCTGAATATGTAAATATCGATATACTCCCCTTTTCGGATTATTGAGCATAAACTATTTCTGCGGTCAAATCTCATTACTTCAAAACCTTCTTCACGCAAATCCCATAGCAGGTTTTTGAATGTCTCAATATCCTCTTGCAAGATAGCCAAGTCAATATCTTCGTCATGGGGAATAAAACCGTGTTCACGTATCGCCCCCAACAGAGTGCCATACGCCAAAGAAAACCTCAATCCTGCCTTGTCTGCCAACCTCTTGAAAATTAAGAGATTGTCCCTTCCTATTTCTTGGTTCATCACCTTTACACCTTCATATATAACCTGAAAATTATATTGGAATACTCCCCGTTCTGTATTAATTATTTGCTTCATATTCTATAAGTTAATATAATTTACAATTTTGCACTTTATTTATTTCTGTTATTACCTTATTTATAATATCATCAAAAAGAAATGGCATGAGATTGTCCTTAACTATGCAAATATCCTTGTGCTTAACCTTTCTCATGGATTTGTCAATGGCAGCGGCCATACCATCCAAATCATATGGATTAACCAGACAACCATTTTCTGGTGTTATGAGACAGGCAGAACCCGCATTTTCAGAAATTACGGAATGATTACCCGCAATAAGGGCTTCATTAGTTACCGCTCCATATGCTTCTTGTTTACTTGGAAGAACAAAAACGTCTGCCACATTATACCAAGCCCTTACTCCATCATCAACATAATGGCCTGCAAATATGATTTCCTTGTTGATACCTTTGGACATTTCCCTGAGTTGCTCTTCTAGTTCGCCACTTCCGACCATCACCGTCACAAAATCTTCCTTCGTATTGTTTAATGCCTTAAAGAAGTTATCCAAATTCTTTACATCCACAAATCGGCCGACAAACAACAAAACCTTTTTCCCCGTAAGATTGAACTTCTCCTTATACTTATTACTTATAGGCAACGACCTCTCATAATTTGGAATTTCCTTTTTCTCATCACGCACTATGGGTAACCATATTCCTTTTTTGTAATTCTCCTGATACCAATCACGAACCCGACTATCCACAAGTAGAATATCATCAACCAACGGGGCGATTAATTTTCTTGCCCATTTATGTATAATAGTGAAATCATGATCATTATTCACCATATCATAACTGTCATCACACATCGATATGACCTTGAATCTCTTGCGGAACAAGAATTTATATATCAATACTTGTATCGTCAGCAACTGATACTCCGGGACAATAACCACATTAGGCTTATTGCTTCTCAAAAGAGACCATACCTCAGTACAAAACTTTCGCGTCTCTCCACTGCCAAATGTTATGCCCTTTAAATATCTCGGAGTAAACTTGCACTCCTTACGCATACCCTCCTCGTTCAATTTCTGAGAGGAATCGAACGTATGATAAAAACACATCATACAGCCCAATCTTTCATGAAGAGCGTTATATGTGTCTATTCTGTAAGGAGCTATTGAAGTTCTAAAAAAAAGATTCGCCATATTTATGTTTTATCTTATCGACTTTAACTTTTTCTTTTTTTTCTTTCGTTATTGTATATCATTGGATAACACAACAACATCGAGCCCACACGTCTGAACTGCTTCTTGGGTTCGGTAAAGAGACGAAGAATCCAGTTCATCCTTATTTCACCAAGTCGGAACTTATAATCTTTCAACTCATCAAGATAATAAGAGAATGCCGCTCCAACACCAAGCATTACACCACGATTTAGATGAGGCTGGAGACGTTGCATGAAGAACTCCTGCTTAGGTGCGCCAAGGCTTACCCAAATAATATCAGCGTCAATGCTGTCAATCTTTCGCGCTATACCTTCATAGTCAAACTCATCTATCGATGCAAACGGCAAAGGAATATAATATAGATAATCTGTATTACCCACATTTTGAGCAACTTTCTCCTTTACCATCTTGTATTTTAATTCGGTATTACCAAGCAGTACCTGTCTAAATCTCGGATTCACCACATATTCGGCAAATATTTCCGGCCCAGTGAAAGCCTTGAGATTCTGCTTTGTTATACTATTTGCCATAAATGCCACCGAACCTCCGTCACAGGTATTGGCATACGATTCCTGCAAAAGATCCAGGAAAGCCGGATTCTTATAGGAACGTGCCAACGATGGGCCATCCACTACGCAGATGTACCCCTTGGTGTTCCTATTGCTGCTTGACTCAATCTTTCTGCGAAGCTCATTATGGTCAAACTCCATATCAAAACCAAATATTTTCATAATAACAGATGTTATTTTATAATGTTCTTACTTATGCTTGTCTATTGCTGCCCGTAGAGCCTTGATGAACCCCTTGCCATATTTCAAGTCAGGCTCAAGATAGTTGCCTTCACCCCATTCGTTCCACGACTTGATCATAACAAACGACGGTTTGTTCTTAAAGGACTCTATTTTATCAAGAAGCATGTCAATAAAGTTCCCGAATCTCTCAGGAGTGCTGCCGCTGAAAAGATACCCTCTCATACCGCTACGAGGAGTGTGGTCCCAGCTACACAAAACCTGTGGCGATATGCCTTTCTTGTCAGAATAGCAACTGAGATATGTTTTTACATAATCCATATACGGCATTATTTGCGGGGCAAGGTGCAATTTCAGCAATAGCCATCCAAACCATCTTCCCACGCTTTTACGCACGAAGGTATAATCCATAAAGACTGTTGAAAACCCTATGCTTTGCAGTTCTTCCACCTTGTTGTCCTTGAATGTGTGCGCAAAGAAGTGGAATCCATCCAGACCATTTTCTTTTGCCAGTTGATTCCATGTATCCATAAAAGTCTTCACGTCCTTGAAGCCAAATGGGTCATATATACCAAACACTAACTTGCCGTCTTTACGCTGATACCGTTTGTCCTTAAAAGCAGGCAGCAAATAGTAAAAATGGTCAGCATATTCTTTCACACCACCGTATGTTTGCTCAATCAGAATTTTGTCAGGAATATCCTTGTTCCATGTCTTTGCATACCATGAATGGTTAGCCCAACTAAGACAGAACGGGAAGTCAGGCTCACCACTTTTGACCACCTCTTCGAACGGACGTTCCATCATCTTATGCCCATTAAACCAGTAATGCCAATAGCAAAAACAGTCAATACCAGCCTCGCGTGCCAATTCGGCTTGTGCTTCTCTGACTTCCGGAACACGCAAGTCATAGAAGCCAAGATCGGCCGGAATATGAGGCTGATAATGCCCCGGAAACAAACGTCGTGCCTTAGCGACATTTGTCCACTCCGTGAATCCCTTGCCCCACCACTCATCGTTTTCGGGGAATGGGTGATATTGTGGTAAATAATATGTTAAAAATAATGGTCTCATATCTTTGATAAATTTAGATTTTCTTTAATTCTTTTGCTGCATTTCCTACTACTACGGCATACGGTGGAACATCTTTGGTCACTATTGACCCTGCTGCTATTATTGCCCCGTCTCCAATTGTAACGCCAGAGAGGATAACAGAATTTTCACCAATCCAAACATTATTTCCGATACGGACAGGTCCTTTGGACACAATTTCCCTTAATCGAGGGGCTTGCTCCAATGTTTCCTTGTCTGAATTCCCATGGTTATTATCACTAATTGTCACCCGTTTACCTGTCAAGACATTGTCACCTATTTCTATACGGACACTTGCCGTAATATGGTTGTCGGCTCCAAACCAACAATTGTCGCCAATCACTATTTCCGGTACAGGGTTATCCTTTTGCTTGTTCACATAAATATAGAAATTGTCACCAAAAGCGACTCCAGAACCCAAAGTCACGCATTCCGGATGTTCTATGTGTCCAATCTTTCCAAGGTAAACATCATTAGGACACTTCTTAAATGCATTCCTAAGCCACAACGAACGCAAGATATTCATACGCGAACGCCAGAAACCGTATGCTCTATAGGGAAAACATATATAGAGAATACTTAACAGAAATGACAGTAATGTTCTCATATTTCTTGCCTTTCTTTAATTAAAGAATAAAAATTCAGAATAGACTCAACGTAATTATCCACAGAATACATTCTGCGGACAACATCGAATGCCAAATGTTGCATTGACACATAATCCTCACCCTGAAGATTGTGTACCCCCAACAACGAGTTTACAAGTTTTTCGCTGTCATTGTATCTAAAGCCAATATCCCTGCCCGTCAATGTCAATCCATTGTCAAACTGTTCTTTTGTGCCTCCTGTATCATGACCAATAACAATACATCCGTATGACATCGCCTCAGGCATACATCTTCCGAAGCCTTCAAACTCAGAAGATATCACGATTGCCTTTGCTTTCTTGTAAAGTGCGGGCATATCACTGCACTTACCTATAAAACTGATATAGTCATTAAGTTTGTTATTATAGATAAAATCGTCCACTTTTTTCTTATAACAAACATCAAAAACCTCACCAGCCACTACCAAAGGAAGAGGACGCTCTACCTGCCCTAAATAAATAGCATAGGCCTGAACCAAATCCAGTAGTCCCTTTGTCGGTTCTATCCGTCCTGCATATAGAAGAATGTCCCGTCCATCGAGCTTCAGATTGTCATCAGAAAAACAATCGATTATTCCATTGTAAATAACCCTGGAATTCGGATTATTCAATAGTCCATGGTGCTTTTGTATATCCTTGGTGATACATACCGTATATACATTGGAAGTGTTGAGATACTTATGAAAAGACCTGTTTGTCGGAAAATATCTCAATCCAAAATCCTTATCGCCATATTCCCTTACGTGATACAGATGGGGTATTTTTCGGCACTCTGCCAAATGGCGTCCCAAGTCGGTAACAGTATTATTGCTATGAATAATGTCAATTATTTCATCACGCAAGAGCTTTTCAATCTTTCTGTGTGCCAAATTATTTACGACTACACGTCCCAACTGCCGCGGTACATACAGAATCTTATGTTTAAGAGTTCTTGCTCCCGTCCATGTATTTCCCTTGGATGAAACAACTATCACTTTCACTCCCATACCGCAGAGTGTATCATATATACCATTAGCGTCAGGCACGACAACTATAGCCTTCACGCCTGATTTCAATACTCCTTGTAGCAATAACAGAAATGATTTTGTCGCTCCTCCGAACGGATCAGTGGATATCAATACATACAATACAGTCATAATCGTTTGCCATTAATACGTTTAACACTCTTAGTCAGCTTGCTCACCAACAAGTTTTTTTCATCTCGATTAAGTCCCAACAGGAAGATGACCATCGTTGTAGATAGAGCAAGAATCATACATTCTCCCAAGAAAACGACAAAAACCTCATATTCAATCATACGGTGAATGAGAATTGCCACGAGAAAAGAAAACGCCAATACAACAAAGCATCTCAACACCACATCACTGGCATAAAGGCGAAAGCTGTATTCACCCACTTTTTTCTTTACCAATACCATCCGGACTACAACTGAAAATAAATTCACTACTACCGATGGCACCAAGGCATATACAAGGCTGCCTGTAAGCCACAAAACGATGTATGTCAGACAGACTTCCAATAACATCAACGAGAATATCCAGATCTGAAAAGCCTTAATCTCGCCTGTAGCCTGAATTGCAACAGTTATTGGTTGTGAAAGAGAGTATATCAAAGCCACTCCTAGGATAAAGTACAAAAACAATGATGTATTTTCCGGAACTTTCCCCAACCACAGTTCCAATACATAATCAACATTCACGACAAAAGGCACAACAATAAGCGTCAACATATAAAATGAGGCTCTACATCCTATAAATACCAAAGACACACTTTCTTTCATATTTCCAGACGAATAGTTCTTCGTTATCTGAGGATTTATCGCCATTGTGATGTTTGTGGCAAAAGTACTTATTATTCCGCTCACCTGTGTCGCTATTCCCCTTGCTGCATTTACTACCGGTGTCTGGAAGAACACATTAAAAATAATGTTTGTGACCTGGTCGCGGCAGGTGATGCCGAAATTCCCCAAAAGGCTCCATCCGGCAAAAGAGAGGATCTCCTTTGTGACAGCCTTGTCATAAGTCCTTCCGCTGTTACATTCCTCGAAATGCCTTTTGCAATATACGGTATATAGAAACCTGACAAAAACCTGTACTGACAGCATCAACAGGGCATACAATATCAGTTTGTCATACGACACGACAAGCAGGAGATAAATAATCAACAGTTTCAATACTGCCTCCAGAATACTTGTGTATGCAAAGAAGTCCATGCGTTCGTGGGCTATGATAGCACTGTTATATGGCACACTCAATACCGAAACTGCACAAGTGAACAATGAGCACTGATATACCCAGTTGGCAGCCACCATACGGTCAGCTGGGATACTCAGCACATAGTTAACGACATACAATCCTACCAATTCCCCTATTATCACAATCACAATTGCCAGGAAAACATGAGCATACCACGTGGCCCAAAACGTCCTGCATACATCCTGGAAATCACTCTTGCCCAACGAATATGACAAGAATCTCTGAGAGGCCTGAAGCATTCCCGAATTCAGGAAACTCAGTATAACCACTACTCCACCGACAAGAGAAAAAATGCCGAAATCGGATTCACCAAGCACATTGAGGACCATGCGGCTGGCATATAAACCAACAGCTATAGTCACTATCATTCTCAAATACAAGAACAATGTGTTGAATATAACCCGTTCTTTATTATTTCTCGACTTTGTCATTGTTATGCTCTTTCTTTACTAAAGAAGACTTATATAAATCCATTTGGGATATCATAAAATATGGAAATACAAATGCAAACAACATAGGATAACCTCGAATCCAGAAATTAGTTAATGCCAACACAAAGGCCGTAATTATTGCTCTGACATCCTTGCCTGTCCTAAAGGAAAAGAAATAGAAAAAAAGAAACAATGCAAAACCAACCATTCCATGATCGTAAATATAAACCCTATATCCAGAATTTCCGGCCCCCTCATAGTCCATCTCTCGTCCAAAAAGAACATCGGAGCTATTAAGAAAGCTTTCGAACTCCTTCTCAAAATTCTCAGATACTCTATTGTTACCTTTGAAGTCATCACCAGTGTCGCTGACCTCAAGACGCATAACGATGAGGTTGTTAAGCATGTTGTCACCATCATTATATACAAAGGAGCCTCCGACAATTATTGCCAGAAAAGAAACCAAACCTATAATTTTGAGGAATATTTTTCTACGCATTATCCATAAACGCAAGAACAACAATATAACCCCAAGACAATATGCAGCCAAAGAGAAAGACATGAGCAAGGCAACAAACAGTATAACGTTATACCATTTTTTCCATCTACCAATCTGCGTTGCCAGCAACATGATTATTGTTGTACCCATATGTCCTGGTTCGAGGAAAACCGAGTTGAAACGAGGTATAAGGATATTCCACAATTCACGGTCGTCCAATAAAAAAAAGAAAAAGTTCGTATATGAATAGTGCCCTCTTTCAACTGACATACTGGGAAGATTTACTCCAATGAAATAAAGAAAAAAGAATAGAATTGATATTATGAGAAAACCTGCGAACACCTTGCATATCTTGGTCAATGATTTTTCAGCAATTTCTTTATCTATTCTAAACATACAGTAGAACATACAAAGACTGGAAGTAGCTATTATGAAAGGTACAATATTTTGTGCGTTTACCAAACATTGATAATACTGCACAATCAAACTAAGAAGCGTGGGCAACAAGAAATCCGTGCGAATGAATATTGGGGTATGTGTCGAACGTGACAACAATACTGACATTATAAATAAAGGCATTGTCACAAAAGGACAATACGCTTCTATAATCCAAAAATACATAACATGAATTGAAGCGAAGATATTAATTGCAATTCCTATTGTGAATAATGCAAATGCAATATCTCGCTTATTATAAATAAAAATACGTGATATATTGATATACCGAAATCTATTTATCCAACTTATGTCAATGTATCGTATTGTGTTTATCATTCTTGTTTCTGAAAAACATCTTTTTTTACAGTCCACAGACTTGTACAAATAACTGCAAAGAAGCACATTCCCACCACGAAAATCATTCTCTTCGGGCCTGCTGGCTTGATAGGCACTGCAGCACCTTGCACGAGGGTGAAAGCTGGAGTACGCTCCTGAACCTTGGCCTTGGCCATCTGATACTGGCTCATCAGTGTCGTATAGGTGTTATACTTCAACTGCATATCGTTTTCCAAGTCTGTTTGCTTGGCACGATAGCTCTCAAGCACCATTTCCATGTTCGAATCAGCATAACTGCCATACAATCGGCGAGCCTTCTCGTAATTAGCCTTCGCCTCATCGACGAGTTTTTTATAATACTGTTCGTCAATGCGCGCTTTGTTCGTACGATAGTTGGTGATGAAGGTCTGTAGGCGATCTTTTACAGAATCTGCAACTGTTTTGCAAATTAATGGGTCCTGGGCCTCAACTGCTATTGAGATGACAGCTGTCTTCTTATCCACACTTATCGCAATCTTATCACGAATAATATTACAAATATCGTTCTGCTTTTTGCTTAGTATATAGGGATTCAGCTTATCGCCTTTGGTTAAGTTCGTGTCCTCGTCCTTGGGCAAAAGCTTTTTCACCCATGAAATGGCATATTTCCAAAATGGATACTTTTGATGGTTTAAAAGATAATCATAGTAAGAGCAATCTATCTCACCATCCTTGCTCTTTACCCTTATATCAAACAAACCGACAACAAAACCATTGTCATTCATCAAATCGGGATACAACATTGGATTGATGGCATCTGTTGTCTCCATTGAACCTAAATCAAATCCGAATGAAGATGCCAAAGATCCTAATGTACCACCCAATCCAGACGAACCTCCCACCTCGGGAGCAAGACTCAACGCCGACTGGTAATATCTGGGAAAACACAAGATATAGGCACACGACAATACAAAGACAATTGGCAGTACTTTATAGAAAAGTCTGCGCCTCTCATATATCTTCTTGAAGATGACCCTAAGGTCGATAACTTCCAAATCCTTTTTCTCTTCCATTTGCTTATACTATTTCAACAGATTGACAAGTGTAGCAATCATCGTGGCTATTGAAGCTGTGCCGGATGCGAGAGCCACCACTTCGGCGGTGGTCATCCTACTATTGGCAGGTTTTGATGGCACCACAATCTCGCAACCTGGTTCGGGTTTCACACCATTGCCAATTCTCGCCACCGTACCGTTCATATATATGATATACGTGCGGCTCTTCTTGGCACGACTGCCCCATCCACCAGCTTGATCCACATAATAACTCACATTCTTACCTTTGCGGAACGACACTGTATTGGGATACATTACGTCACCACTGATTTTTACCGTATTGGTGTATTCCGGCACCGTTATCTTGTCACCCTCGCGCAAGACGATGTCATGACTGCCGCCAGGTTCGGCAAGAGCCTTGTCGAGATTGATACCTACGTAATACGTGTTACCAACGTCAAGTTTGTTTATATTAAGCGTATCAGAATCTCCTGCCTTGGCTTTTGCCATCTTTAGCACCGTCTCCATTCTCGCACGCTCCTCGGGCGTAAGTTGTCTTTCGAGACGTGCGCCCTTGGCGTATGCAGTTGTGGTGAGCCCACCCGCCTGCTTGATAATCTCACTCAATCGCTGGGTCTTTTTTGCCAAAGTATATGTGCCACCGAAGAGCACTTCGCCCTCCACTATCACGTTCTTTTGAGCAGAGAATCCCGGACTGGTGCGCACATACACCTCGTCATAAGGTTGAAGTGTGAATCCTGGAGTTCCGTCTATCACAAATCCGTCTTTAAGTTTAAATGTATAAGTATTTGCGATAGTGTCAGATACGCTTATGGCCTGTCTATCAGATATACGGCGCGATACATCCACTTTCATCACAGAGGCAGCATCTGTAAGCCCTCCTGCCTGAATGATAAGGTCCTCAACCGTTGTATTATCGGCAAAAGCATACGTTCCTGGATAGAGCACCTCTCCATGTATTGTCAGTGTCTGCTGCTCCAACAAGTCCTTCTTGCTTGGAATATATAACACATCCTCGTTTTTCAGTGGAATGTCGGCCACCCTACCTGTCATGATTCCCTCTACATCTACCTGGATTACCTCAAGCGTGCGGTCAAACTTCATCCTGTGCATTACGGCATGCTTCACGAAGGCATCCTCAGTCACTCCGTCAGCATGCTCCAACAAACTTCTCACACCTGTAATATCGCCTCCTACTTGATACATACCAGGACGGAACACAGCTCCCTTTATCTCAACCATATTCGAATAGCGGGGAATGACAGAATCTACAGCAATAGAGTCCTCGTCCTCAATCTTGAACGTATTGACATCAAACTCACCCACGTTGAATATTGAGTATTTGGAACCAGCCTTTCTTACCACCTTCACCGACTTCTTATATGCATCACCTGTAAATCCGCCAGCATACTTAAGCACAGTACCCACACTCTCGCTCTTCTTCATCTCGTAGAACATAGGACGTTTCACCTTTCCCGCAACATTCACCAAGCAATCATATGGTCCTACAACAATCACGTCATTGTCGGCAAGGCGCACATTTCCAGAAAGTTTTCCATTAAGGATATAGTCGTAAATATCTACAGTCGTAACAAGTTTATTGTTGCGAAAAACCTTGATATTACGCAGAGTACCAATATCATTTGTTCCACCAGCCATATACAATGCATGGAACACAGACGCAAAGGCTGAAAGAGTGTATGTACCCGGAGTCTTGACCTCGCCCATCACGTTCACCATAATTGTCTTTGTCTGCCCGACAGTTAGCCTTACCTTCGAACTGCTATATCGTGCACCCAAGGTGGACTTCAGTCTTGCGTTGGCCTGTGCCACAGTAAGTCCGTTCACCTGCACTGGCCCAAATCCTTCAATTACCACCGTACCATCGGGAGTGACAGTGGCCTCTACTGTCTTTTGAGAAGCTCCGTAAATATCTATATACACAACATCGCCGGGTCCAAGGCGATAGTTCTGTGGAGTGGCGATATTCATGTTAGGCTCGAATGTGAGTTCCTTGTTATTGAAAATGTCACGTCCAAACACCTTTCTCCCCTCAGGCTCTTCAGGCAACATCATCAAAAGAGAGTCGGGCAAAAGGAATTGCATTTCCTCCTGCATTTGGATGTATTTGGGATCCATCTCGGTATATTTGTCCTTTGAGCTCACAGAGGTCTCCCTGTCCTTCTGCATTTGTCCCGATGGTTGGTCTTTCAGCTGTCCGTTGTTCTTGCGCAAACGGTCGTTTGACTGTTTTTCTCCCGTGATATCTTTTATTCCGAGTCCACCGTTTTGAGCCTGTCTTTCGTATTTCTGTCTCACCCTGCGGATTTGGTTGATATCCACACCCTTTTGCATTAGTTTAGTCACAATCTGTGCTTGCGATGTACCCTTCTGATACTCTTCAACCACATACTGCAAAACCTGCTCGTCGCTCATCGACTGCGCATACATTTGAGCAATTCCTATGCAAGATAGCATAAGAAGCACAACTATTCTATGGAGATTGAATTTGATATGTTCCATTAATCCAATTATCTTTCTATAAATGTATTATATAATATATAAACCACATAATTATTAAATTATTGTGCAAAGATACACATTTTTTGGTAATTATAGACATAAATATACTTCTTTTTTGCATTTTTTCCATTTTTTTCTTGGAAGTATGACCATAAATGCTTATCTTTGCACACGAATACGTTATCATGGGGTTGACTGGATTTGACAGCGGGCCGAAATGGTACGTAAGCATGCGGAGTCTCGTCGGCTACCTCCATAATCAGAGTGGACAAAAATTTAATTGGCGAAAACAAGTACGCTCTCGCTGCCTAATCGAAGAACAGTAGATTACTGGCTTTATCCCGTCACAAGGTGATGGGACGAGACATCGCTCAACAGGATGTTGTTCCGAATCCGGTTGGCCAAGCGGTGCAGGTAAATCGGGAATAGTCTGCCGTAGCCTCGTGCGACAGATGAAGTTTTAGGGGATAAGGTTGCAGTTGGTGGTCCTGGTCTTGCTGCAGCACGAAAACCGAAGTCAGGAATAAGCATGTAGAAAGCGTATGGTTTCCCTGTTTGGACGAGGGTTCGAATCCCTCCAGCTCCACAATTATCCCCGACCATTATTGGTCGGGGTTTTCTATATATCCTTGATATTCCGAAACCAATGCACTCATCACCGAGTCATAGCTTTGACGCATCACAGCCTGTATGTTCTGTGGCCCCTGGCCTACAGGATAGACTGGTTGATGGATTGTCAGCTTAAGTTTATGCCACTTTACGAAATGCCAGTCGCGGGTGCGAGGCATCACATTGAACGAACCATTGATTGTCAGTGGCACCACCGGCAACTGAAGTTCGTCGGCAAGCATAAAGGCTCCTTTTTTGAATTTCCCCATGTGTCCAGTAAAGGAGCGTGCTCCCTCGGGGAACACAACAAGACTTGTTCCATCTTTAAGAGTTTCACGGGCCTCGTCAATTGTCTTCTTCACCTTACTTGGACTGCGTCGGTCAACAAATATTTGATGCGACTTGGCACAGGCATAGCCTACAAAAGGCATTTTTCTCAACTGGTGCTTCATCATCCACTTAAAATTGCGGTTGAGATAACCATAAATAAGGAAAATATCGAACATACCCTGATGATTGGCCACAAAGACATACGAGTGTCCCTTCTCGAGGTTCTCTCGGCCCTCAACAGTCACCATCAACAAGAAAGCCCTTGTCATCACCTTAGCCCACCAATGTCCAGGATAGTAACCCCAAATGTGTCCGTTGCCGATTGAGCAACCCAATCCTGTTACCGCAGCTGTCAAAATAGTGGCAATGATTGCCACCGGCACTGCTATTATCAATTGATAAATCCAATATAAGTATTTCATCGAAAAAACTTTATTTATAATTCAACATTCAATCTTCAACCTTCAACTTTCAACCTTCTCAAGGTGACAACAACAATTTCCCCTGGCACACCGAATCGGAATGGGATGAAACCTCCTATGCCAGTTGACACACTGAGAGCCCTATCGCCCTCACTGAACAGTCCGCCCCACTCCTTATAAACGAATGATGCCGGCGACCAATTGCCAATCATAAACTGCATGGCATGGGTATGTCCGCTCAATGTGAGCTGGGCTCTGCTTTCTGGCAATATCTTGCGACGCCAGCATGTCGGGTCGTGCTCTGCCATTACAACAAACGCACTGTCGGTCACACCCTCTAATGCCTTTCTCACATCTCCGCGCTGCGGAAACTTCTTTCCGTCGCCGTCGTTGTCAAGACCTGCTATTACTATCGAGTCTGCTCCACGTCTCACTACTTTATGCTCATTCACAAGCAGTTGCCATCCCATCTTTATCTCCATATCACGCGTCTCTTTCTCGTTTTGTATCTTTTGGGTTGGAGTGGCTTCGATATAGTCGGCATAATCGTGATTGCCTATCACCGAGAACACTCCGTCTTTTGCCTTGATATCGCCAAGTACTTCAATAAATGGGAGTATCTCCTGAGGCTCACGGTTTTGCAAGTCGCCGGCAAAGACAACAACATCAGGATTCTGGGCGTTGATGGTGTCAACAACGGCTTGCAACAAATGCTCTCTGCCACCGATATATGTACCCACATGGGCGTCGGAAAACTGTACTATGCGATATCCATCGAACGCTTCGGGTAATTCAGCCGACTCGTATGTCACCTCCCTCACGGTAATCTGGTCGAATCCCACAAAAGAGCCATAGAAGAGTACATACCAGTTGAGCAATACAATCACTATTCCCACAAGATTGCCGTAGTTGGCCTTGCGGCGCAGTAATTTTCTCACTCCCCATCCTAATGCCGAGCAAAGGGCAAAGAGGCACTTTGGGGTAACAAGCAATCCCACGAGAAAGAGATAAACATTGAGTAGTCTGATGTCAGAGGGAGCAAACTGGCGGTCGAAAACGAACACCAATGTATAGACAATCATGCCCAAGGTGGGCAGCCACCACAACAGTCTGCGCAGCATTGCCCGCCTTCCCTTCATCCTACTGAGAAAACGGCGGTCGATATACAAGTCGGGCACCACCGCCATCAGTATCAACAGAATAGCTATTTTCGTTATCATTTCAGTTTTTAATCATTACATATATATAATAAGGTATATATGAGTCATTCCGTCACTCCCGCAAGGAATCGCCTCATCAGTTCGATGGGCACTCCCCTACGCCTTGCATAATCTTCCACTTGGTCGGCACCGATTTTTCCCAACATGAAATACCTCGCCTTTGGATGGGAAATCATCAATCCACTCACACTTGCATGTGGCTTCATGGCTCCGCTCTCAGTAAGTCTTATACCCACATCAGCAAAATGGATAATGCCGTCGAGCACAAAATTCATGCTTGTGTCGGGCAATGACGGATAGCCTACTGCCGGTCGGATGCCTTGGAATTTCTCGACATGCATCTCACTTATCGTCAAGTTCTCGTCGTGAGCATATCCCCAATACGTCTTCCTCACCTCTTCGTGCATTCTCTCGGCGGCAGCCTCAGCCAATCTGTCGGCTATCAGTTGCACCATCATCTTCTTGTAAGCATCGCCGTCGAAATCCTTTTCCAAACCCATATCCACGGTTGTGCAGAAAACACCCATACGGTCGGCTATTCCATGTGTCAATGGCCTTATGAAGTCAGCCATACAGAGGTTGGGCTCACCTGCAGAGGTGGAATGTTGCTGTCTGAGCATAGGCAGTCGCACTCCCTCAAATACAATGTCGTCGCCATCACTGTTGGCATCTCCCAAGGCAAAGAGCGCATAGACATGATAACGATCTTCGAGAGAGTCGAGCATTCTCATTGCCTCTTCCTTTATTTCCATCTGCTTATCTGCATTCTTCAATTGCCATGCATGATAGAAATATGGCCAGTTGATATAGTCGCGCAAAAGCGAGATGTCATATGTCAGTTTGTGGCGCTCCATCATTCTCGGAATCTTATGGCCTCTCCCCTAACGGTATCATCCACCCGTCCTTCGGCATACACCAAATGTCCATTGCACCATGTGCGCTCCACGCGCCAGTTGAATGTACATCCCTCCATCGGGCTCCATCCACACTTGCTCAAAATGCCCTCAAGGGTAACTGTCCATTGGGAATCTGGTCTCACCATCACAAGGTCGGCCTTGTATCCCTTGCGGATATATCCACGTTGTGCCACTTCGAATATCCTTGCAGGATTGTGCGACATCAGTTCCACCACCCTCGTTATGGTAAGCACCCCTTCATCCACCAGTGACAACATCGCCGGCAGCGAGAATTGCACCATTGGCATTCCCGATGCAGCCTTGGCACACCCACCTTGTTTTTGGGCAAGGAGATGAGGGGCATGATCAGTGCCCACAACAGATATTCTTCCGTCAGCCATAGCTCTACGTATCTCTTCCCTGTCGGCCTTCGTCTTGATTGCAGGATTAACCTTTATCTTTGTTCCCTTTATCTTATAATCCTCTTCTGAGAAGAATATATGAGCACTTGTAGCTTCTGCCGTTATCTGCGGGTCATTCGGTGTAAATAGTTGCAGTTCGCGTGCCGTGGAGACATGGGCTACATGCAGTCTTGCCCCACACTTTCGCGCCATTTCCACTGCTAATGACGTACTCCTCCAACAGGCTTCCTCGCTCCTTATCTCGGGATGATGCACCACATCGGGGTCATCTCCATATTTTGCCTTTGCCTCTGCCATATTTGCATTTATCACGGCGGTGTCCTCGCAGTGAGTCATCACTGGCATACCGGGAATACGGAACACCCTTTCGAGCGCCTCCCTGCGGTCAACCAGCATATTTCCTGTTGAGGAACCCATAAAGAGCTTTATTCCCGGCACAGCATGGCAGTCGATAGAGTTAAGAATGCCGGCATTGTCATTTGTGGCTCCAATGAAGAAAGCATAGTTCACCACGCTATCCTTAGCCCCCCTCTCCATCTTGTCTCGCCATGCCTCGATTGTAGTTGTTTGCGGCACGGTGTTGGGCATATCGAAATACGATGTCACTCCCCCGGCTGCTGCTGCTCTGCTCTCCGAGGCAATGTCAGCCTTGTCGGTCATTCCCGGTTCACGAAAATGCACATGGTCGTCAATCACTCCCGGCAAAACATAGCAACCCGTGGCGTCGGTCACTTCATCAACTGACACCACGGGCAACATGTCTTCTTCGCAAATTTCTTTTATAATATCATCCTCTATCACCAATGAGGCATGCTTTATGCTCCCCTCGTTGACGATTGTGGCGTTTTTTATCAGTGTTCTCATTTCTTCTGCGGTTCGTCAAGTCCCTGCATTTTCGCCATATTATCCGATGCCACCTGATAGTATTCCTTCACGTATGGGTCGTTCTTAAACTTTTCGGTGGCCTTGCTCATGATGTCCTCAATCTGGGGTGTGAGCACCGGTACATTGAATCCACTTGTTATCATCATAAAGACACCCGGCCCGAGCACGTTGTCAAAGTTCTCCACGATGAACGATGTCACCAACTTGTCTTCCTCGGCGGCAATCTTCTCTGCCTCGGCATTGAGTTTCTCGTTGATAGTCAATTCATCCACACCCTCAAGCATCATCTGACTCTGCTTGTGCGACAATTCGCTCATTCTGTTGTCGAGTTGCTTATGCTTGTCGATAAACTTGTAGAGCTTGTCGTTGAGCGGAGTTCCGCCTACACTTTGTGCGGCATTGTCGATCTTTATAACGATTTCTCCCTCCTCAAGCACGACAGGCATGAGGCTTTGGTCGTCCATAAAGAGGTTTGCCATCCTGACAGTATCAAGGATGCCACTGAAATGAAACTGTCCGTGGACGATGTCACACGAATCAATACTCTTCAGCTCGTTGTTTTTTACAGCTTTGAGATACAGTTTGCTACCGTCGAGCGAGGATATCGACGACGAACCTTGTACGTTGTACGACTTGGCGCATGAGGCCATCAATGCCATTGTGGCAAATGCAAATAAAATCTTGTGCATATATTGAACTTAACTCTTTATTTCTTTAATTTTTTAATCTTTCAATATTTCCTTGGAAATACGATGGCTGGTGTATAATTGGAGCATTGCAGCCACCAACAAGGCCACCACCCAGTTGTTGTGTACATATTTAATATATGTGAGAGCATCCAGACGGAAGAGGTTGTCCATATTGGCGAACATCAACAACGCGGCCAACAACAGGCATACATCGCTAATTATCACCATGCGTCTCAGTCTCTTGAGTGCCACATTGCTACCCTCGTATTTCTGCTTTAGCTGCATCAATACAAAGCCAATAGTGCCCATGCCGAACACGTAAGGAGCCCATGACTGGGCAAATATGTTGGCACCACTGCCAATCACCATCATCACTGCTCCTATGAGCAGTATGGCGTTTTCTGTTTTATCTAACTCTCTCATTGTCTGTAGTGTCTATTTCCGCACCGCCCTCATTAAAGACGAATATGTCCTCGTCGGCATGCTTCATAAAATATCTCTCTCGCGCGATTTCCTCTATAGCTTTAGGGTCGCGGTCGAGCCTGTCCATTTTCTGTCTGTCGGCTTTGTATAGTTGACGATACCTGCCAATCTCAGCATCCAGCTCGCTTATGCGCACCTTGTTCTGCATGTGGCTCAGTATGCTGTTCTCACCTACAAAGCCTACAAGTACCACGCCGCCCACTACGACCAGCGCATACTTCAGAAATCTCGAGCGACCTATAGCAGTCAATAACGTTTTCAGACCGTTCATACTTGTTACTTTTCGTTTTTATGATGCAAAGGTAACAATTTTCACCCATATTTCAAGTAAAACACCCGATGTTTTTATATTTTTTTCGGCAATGATAGAAAAAATAACATTCATTTTGCTATTTTTTACGCAACTTTGATTACCTTTGCACTCAAATACAAGATTTTAGACATGGAAGAATACATAGTTTCAGCACGAAAATACCGCCCGTCGAATTTCGACTCGGTGGTTGGACAGTCGGCTCTTACAACGACACTTAAGAATGCCGTCAAGAGTGGCAAGTTGGCTCACGCCTATCTCTTCTGCGGTCCACGCGGAGTTGGTAAGACCACATGTGCACGAATTTTTGCCAAGGCTATCAACTGCCAGCATCCCACTGCCGATGGCGAGGCATGCAACGAGTGCGAGAGTTGCCAGTCATTCAACGAGCAGCGTTCGCTCAACATTTTCGAACTCGACGCTGCAAGCAACAACTCGGTGGAACATATCAAGAAGATTATGGAGCAGACACGCATCCCGCCGCAGCTCGGACGCTACAAGGTGTTTATCATCGACGAGGTGCACATGCTCTCAACCGCTGCATTCAATGCTTTCCTCAAAACACTTGAGGAACCGCCTTCTTATGTCATTTTCATTCTCGCCACCACCGAAAAGCAGAAGATACTGCCCACGATTCTATCTCGATGCCAAATCTACGACTTCGAGCGCATGACTGTGGCCAACACCATTGCCCACCTAAAGGGCGTGGCCGACAAAGAGGGAATAAAATATGAGGAAGAGGCATTGGCGGTGATAGCCGAGAAGGCAGACGGCGGAATGCGCGATGCCCTTTCCATCTTCGACCAGGCTGCCAGCTTCTGCCAGGGCAACATCACCTACGAAAAAGTCATTGAAGACCTTAATGTGCTCGACTCCGACAACTATTTCCGTATCGTTGATCTCAGTTTGCAAAACAAGGTCAGCGACATAATGCTCCTGCTCAACGGCATCATCTCCAAGGGATTCGACCCCGGTCAATGTATTGGCGGTCTGGCACGCCATATACGTAATGTGCTCATGGCAAAAGACCCGACCACACTGCCACTGCTCGAAACCAGCGAGGGCACCCGCCAAAAATATCAGCAACAGGCAATCCTGGCGCCTACCACATTCCTATATCAAGCCCTGAGATTGCTCAACCAGTGTGACATCAACTACCGCAACAGCGGCAACAAGCGCCTGCTCGTTGAGCTCACCCTCATTGAGGTGGCACAGATTACACAAGCCGACGACAGTGTGCCAAGTGCGGGGCGCAAGCCCCGAAGACTGAAATCCCTGTTCCATATGATCATCAGGCAGTCACGCCCCATGACAGCGGCTCCACAGGTGGCCGCGGACGTGAAGCCTATTGAAAAGGTTGTTCCCACTGCAAAATACGACCCCAAGAACCGTCCGGTGCTCACCACCAATGGAGGTTCGGAGATAGGACTCTCATGGAAGAACATCCGCGAGCAAGCCCACCGCAAGAAAAACAAGATATCTCTTGTTCCTGGAATGCTTGCCCCTACAGACCCAAACATAAAGAATATTGGCACCAACTGCGAGTTCTCTCAGCGCGATGTCGAGTTTCAATGGATGTCGATGTGCAACCGCATGCCTCAACAATTAAGCGGCATTGCATCAAGAATGAAGAACATGAATCCTGTAATCACTGATTTCCCACATATAGAGGTTGAGGTCGATAACCAGATTCAGTTTGACCAGATTACCCAAATCAAGGGCAGCATATTAAAGACCCTCAAGCTATATCTGCAGAACGAGAGCATCACCCTCGATCTCCGATTAAACGAGAAACGCGAGACGATGAAGATACTCACACGCCGCGAGCAATACGAGATGCTCACTAATGATAATCCTGCAGTGGCAAAGCTCAGCAGCCTGCTTGATCTCGAATTGGCATAAACAAAAAGGGAATCGACCCTCACGAGCAGATTCCCTGTAGATAGGAAAATGATAAATATAGTTTAAAATTACTAGTTGTCGATGCAAAGGTAATCATATTTTTCGTATCTGCAAGCATTTCTACTAAAAAAATGCCTAATATTTATCTTTTTTTGTAATTTGTACACTTATTTGCTCGTAATTTAACATCTATTTAACACGCCAAATGCAGTTTATACCGCTTTTTTGCAGTTTAAGCACAAATTGCATATGCAAATCTAAAAAAACCTTTAATAAATCACGCTCTGAATAAATAAAAATCGCCCGAGCGCTGTCACAGCGTCCGGACGAGAACCAAATACTTTATATTATTAACTAAAAATTGAATACATATATATGACGTATATAAGACGCAAAAGGTTTAGCATTGGGACAACTTTTTTTGTTAAATAGACCTAAAAGACGAATACTTAATCTCTTTACGTATCATATTTCCTTTGCAAACTCGTGAAAAACATGTATCTTTGTACCCGAATTGCAACATTAATAATTATGAGCGAAGATACAACAAGAATTGCACTTGTTCTATAAATGCCCCTTCTGGCTTGGGATTTTGAACATCAACGAATTCGCTCGTCAACCCTTCACCCTACACAAAAGCGCTATAACCCACTAATATACAAACAGTTAACACTGTGTAGGGTGAAGGGTTAGAGCATTTATCCTATGAAAAACGTGAAACATCACACATTTCCTCTGGCAGATATTCCATCGCCTTATTTATTATCCAGAATGCTACAGGAACAGTCCTTGAACACTCTATCTGCAGTAAAGTTAAATTATGAGGAAAAAGGATATTTTGTTTGGAAGTTTGTAGGAAAATGCGTAACTTTGCAGCAAAAATCAGAAAACGACATAAAAAGAAATGAGAATCAAATTGTTTTTTATAGCTGCAATACTCTGCCTTATGGCATCTGTAGCAAAGGCACAGAAAGGTTCATGGTCGGGTGAACTGAACATTCAGGGTATAAAACTGCCTTTAGTGTTTAACTTCACCGACGATGGTTGCACCATCGACTCGCCATCGCAAGGCGCGAAGGGCATAAAGGCGGAAAAGAGCATCACGCCAGAGGGTAAGCTGAAAGTGACAGCGGGGATGATTGGTGCTTCTTTCGAGGGCACAATGGAAGAGCAAACCATCACTGGCACATTCACCCAAAACGGTATGTCGCTTCCGCTTACTCTCAAACCGGGAGAGCAGAAAAACAACCGTCCGCAAACCCCAGTGCCGCCATTCCCATATATTACCGAAGAAGTCACATTCTCAAATGGAGACATAACACTCAACGGTACACTTACCTTGCCCGAAGGATGGGATAAAAACACCAAAGCGGTAGTTATGGTCACAGGCAGCGGACAGCAAAACCGCGACGAGGAAATATTCGACCATAAGCCGTTTGCAGTGATAGCCGATGCGTTGGCACGCAAAGGAATTGCATCATTGAGATACGATGACAGAGGTTGGGGGAACAAGGCAATAAGATTCACCGACTTCACCACTGACGACTTCAAGCAGGATGCCGCAGCGGGAATTGACTTACTGCGCCGCAAATTCAAGACTGTGGGAGTGATCGGCCACAGCGAGGGAGGCACCATTGCCCTTATGCTCGCAAGCGAAGGCAAGACCGACTTCGTTGTGTCGTTGGCTGGTATGACCATCTCTGGAAAACAGACATTGCTCAACCAGAACATCGATGCCCTTCGATCTATTGGATTGCAAGAGGAAACGGTGGAAAAATACAGCGAAGTGATAAGCGACATATTCGACAAAGTGGCGGCAGGACAAGACATTGACGAATATCTCAAAGGCGCTGAAAACATGGAGAATTTCAAGCCCATAATCGATCACGCAAAAAAACTGCTCACATCGCCATATATGCGTCATTTCATCACGAAAGACATCCATAACTCACTACCTAACATCAAATGCCCCGTTCTTGCCCTCAACGGCAAGAAGGACACACAGGTGGAATACAAACAGAATCTCGAAGTGTTGGAAAACGGGCTCACCAACTGTAGTCACGAGACCGTGGCATACGACAATCTCAACCACCTCTTCCAGCACTGCACTAATGGCTCAATCGTGGAATACCACCAAATAGAGGAAACGATATCCCAAGAAGTGCTCGACAAAATCATATCGTGGATTAAGTAACATAATCCATCACCCTCTATCAATAGCCCCGTTGAACCATTATGATTCGACGGGGATAATAACATTCTTCATTTCCCCAGGCAGATATTCCATCGCCTTCTGACGAATATCGTCGGGAATGCCCCATCGGGCTTCGGCAATACCGCCGACTATGGCTCCAAGCGTGTCGGCATCGGCACCAAGTGAAACGGCTCGTCGCAAGGCATCCTCAAACGATGTGCTCTGATTTATTATCCAAAAAGCCACAGGAACTGTGCCCTGACATGTCTCGTCGAAGCGGTTCTCAACATCCGCCTTATTTATATTGATGTCATAGCCGGAATACTCCACTGCGGCTGATATATCGCGCCCTTGGCGACACTCGAATATGGCGAGAGCCGTAGCCTCAGCTCCACGGATGCCTTCGGGATGATTGTGCGTACATTCCGCCGTCAGTCGTGCCTCGCGCAGCACATCCTCGACGGTGTTGAAATGCCATGCCACAGGACTCACCCTCATAGCCGACCCATTGCCAAAACTGCCGTATGGTTCAGGCTCATCGCTCATCACCCACTGGCGGAATCTCCCTCCATATCCTCCCATAGGCGAAGGATAACGGCGGCACCACTCATGTATGCTCTCGCCATAATCGCGCCCCTTGGCAATGGCGTCAGCCACTGCTATCGTACACACGGTATCATCCGTAAAACTGTTCTCCGAAGAAAACAGCTCAAAATTATAATCATTAGTAGGGTCAAACTCCCATCGGCTCCCTACTATATCTCCTATTATTGCTCCTAACATAGTGTTATTGCTTATTGTTTTACATAATTAACGGCAAAGGACATTTGAGCAAGAGGCATAAGGCGATGCCACCATACTGTGCCTCTAAGACAAATCCCGGGCTGCTGACATCCTCGCTACCGGGAACCCTTTATAATACTTTTTATAAATGCCGTCAGACATTCCGAGGAATTATTTCCGTGGGCAAATATACAAGTTTTTTTCTTTTTTCTTCGTTTTATATTGTTTTTTATTCTATTTAAAGATAAAAGACACTGAAAAATTAAGTTCACAACGATTATTTAACATAAAAAAACTACGTAAATATGTAAAAGAGGGTGTCAAAGTGTCAAAGTCAAAGTGTCAAACTCAATTCAAGGTCTATATCAATAATGTAGTTTGACACTTTGACTTTGACACTATAAAGATTGGAAGGGATGTTGATAAGCTATGGCACTACAGAATGTAGTATTGGGATATATGAAAAAAGCGGAGTCACAGCGGAGTCATAGCGGACTCACATAAGACTCACTTACTCTTAAAAAATCCATTCCTATGCATTTGTGGCAAAATTACATTATTATCTACAATCGAGCCATTATGCCTCAAAAGTACAACAAAAATGTGTATTCTCCAAATATTTTGGGGAAAATAACCAAATTAATGCCGTTTTTATTTGGCGGAATGAAAAATAATGCTTACCTTTGCGGCGATTTTTGAAAAACTTAGGTATATTATAATAATAAGGTAATGCTAAGAATTGTAATGAACATAACGCAGATTATGGCTGTCCGGAGCATGGAATGCATCGGAGAGGGACGCTATGTTCATACAGCGGACATTGCCACGACATTAATAGACATCCGGAAATAACAATTTCCCTTTTGCCCTTAATCGACTGTTTTCTTCTCCCTGTCGCCACGGGGCAAATATTTCGTTTGTTTAACTGCGCATATATGCGCCAAAAATCAATTTTTCACACAATTATGATTAGATTCAAGAAGTACAGTTCCATTGAGAACTCCTTCAACGTGGAGTTCATGGACAAGGTCAGGGCAGAGATGCCTTCCGACCTCAAGTATGTAGTGCAGGAGAAGGTTCATGGTGCCAACACCAGCTTCCTCTGCGACGGTAACGACGTCTGCTTTGCAAAGAGAACATCCGTTCTGGCAGACGATGAGAAATTCTATGACTACGGGCAGATACTCGCGGAATATCGGGAGCGGGTGATGGCATTATATGCTGACATCAAGTCGAATGTTGAGGACATTGAGTCTATAAGCGTGTTCGGCGAACTCTTTGGCGGTCGCTATCCCCACAAGGAGGTTAAGGCTGACAACAAGATGACGCTGATTCAGAAGGGTGTGTATTACACTCCCGTTCACGGCTTCTATGGCTTTGACATCTATCTCAATAAAGCTGATGGCGGAAGGTATCTGTCTGTAGAAGAGACTAATGCCTTGTTTGAGAAGCACGGATTCTTTTATGCCAAGACCTTGTTCTCAGGCACATTGGACGAGTGTCTCGAATATCCCAATGCCTTCCAGAGCAAGATTTCGGAATGGCTCGGACTGCCCGAAATCGAGGACAATATCTGCGAGGGTGTAGTCATCAGGCCTGTTGTGCCGATGTATCTCAGCAACAGGAACCGAGTGCTTATCAAGAACAAGAACGCACGCTTTGCCGAGAAGAAACAGATGAAAAAGCGCAACAAACTCTTTAAAGAGCCTATTCCCTACAGCGAGGAATTGAAATCACTTGTTGCGGAGGTTGAGGCATACGTCAACGAGAATCGTCTTGCGAATGTTATTAGCCACATCGGCGAGGTATCGTTCCCCAAAGACACCGGCAAGGTGTTGGGCATGTTCTGCAAGGATGTCCTTGAGGACTTCCTGAAGGAGCACGGGGGCGAATATTCCGGACTTGACAAATGCGAGCAAAAATCTCTAAACAAAGAGGTGAACAAACTCTGCTCCACTGTCTTGACCTCAGAATATCTGTCAAAACGATAATCCGTCACCTCTATTAATATCCCCGCTGAACCATTGTGGTTCGACGGGGATAACGTTGGTTTCCCATCATCCTATCTCCTCCCAAAAATCATCTGGCAGGGATATGTTCTCCACTGCGGCGGCATCGGCAAATAGCGGGGCTATCTCGTCGGCGGAGAAGCCGGCTATGCCACAACCGATGCGAGTGACGAGGAACTGCTGGTCGGGATGCTGCTTGGCGTAGGCGATGAACTTATCGACGTAGGGGCGGATGGTGTCAACGCCTCCCTGCATGGTGGGGATGGCATAGCTCTGACCCTGCATGCCGTCGCCATTACCCATTACGGCACCGAAATACAGATGGGCAATGCGGGCGGCACCACCTCCGTGCATACCGGCAAGATTGCTGCCGAACACAAACACCTCGTTGGGCTTTAGACTCGTGATGAAGTCGGGAGTCACACGACCTTCTCTGTTGATTGCTTTCATATCGTATATTGAATTTGATGAATACATTTCTCTTGATGAATATATCGCATCCAATGAATAATCGGAATCCATCGGAGCCATACCGTAACATGCGGAAACGCTGCCCTTAGTGTCGTAGTTGCGACGAAAATAAGGCACAATAACCTCGTCGAGAATCTTGTGATAACGCTGAGACACTGCCGAGGGAGTCATGCCCAACTGCGCTGCAACATCCTTTGCCTTGAAACCATCAACGAGTATCATCTTCATGATGATCGACGGACGACTGTCGCGACCAAGGAAACAATTGCATGCCTCTTCCACCATCTTGCAGACTTCCTGCTTGTAGTTGTCGTCGGGAATGTCAAATGCCAATTGCGACTTCCCCACCCTCTCCTCCATTGAGCAGATATTGAACTCCGTCTTGTAGGCCTTCAGGCGGTCGAGCAGCACAAAGCGAAAACCGTTGACCATCCATGTCTTGAGCGACACCGAGGGATTGCGGTCGTCAAGTTGGCGGAAGTCATGGCGGTCGAGCGAGAGATAATACTCATGCGCTATGCTATAGAAGTCGAGCCCAGGCTTATATTCAAGGTCATACCTATTATTATATATAGCATAGGCAATGCGGCAGTATTTATAGAAATACTCCCTCGTGATGTGATCGTCCTTGCTTTTCAGCCCATCGACAATCTCCTTGTCCGACAGTGAGTCAATGTCATTTTTCGTCATCTTCATTTGCCTTTTATCTGTTTCTGAGGGCAAATTTACGAGTTTTTTTTCATTTTTCTTCATATTCCACTTAATTTTTTCTGTTTTTTTTCTTTTAAAAGATAAACGACGTCGAAAAATTAAGTTCACAACAGAAGTTTAACACTATTAAAGAAAAAGGAGAAAAGAATTATGAAAAGAGTATTCAACATGATTATCGTGGATGAGAGTGGTTCAATGTGTGTGATAGAACGTCAGGCTCTTGCCGGTATGAACGAGACGATTGAGACAGTGAAGAAGATGCAGAAAATGCACAAGGATATGGAACAGCGCATATCTCTGCTCA